>VTLG01004132.1_pt1 | contig 35808 bp, 65 predicted proteins | sample 4694571 | NCBI WGS metagenome assembly VTLG01 (sample SAMN12604809, study PRJNA352737) | marine metagenome | biome: ENVO:00000447; feature: ENVO:00000209|ENVO:00000569|ENVO:01000036; material: ENVO:00002151; isolation source: viral sequences binned using virsorter ...
TTATGGTACTGCATCAAAGCAAAATTGAGCCTGAAATAAGATTCCAGGTTCATGTATACCATAGCTACGCGAAAAAAGACGCTAAGCCCTCCAATACCACTTCACTTTCAACTTTTGTTTCAGGATTTGTCACCTTCACAGTATGAGATAACTTAGGCATTGTTGTAAAGAAACTTTCAATCTCCTTAAACTGTGCCGAATTCATTGACTCAAGGAAGTCATTCATTTCTTTCTTGGTACAATCAGATGAAGTCCAAACCTCTTCCTCATTATAAATTTTATCAATACATTGTGCAATCAACTCAAATGATTGTTGCATCTGATTCTTCTCATCAAACTCAAAATTATTTTTAATAAACTCATTTAAAGATGGATACTTCATCTCCATCATAAGATTACTATCAAGTTTGATCTGATTTGTATGGTCTTCAGTCTTTTGAACTTGAATATCTTCCAAATCAATAGTCACAGGAACCTGTGTCTTCTCATCATCTGGACAAATAATATTAACTTCCAACTCTTCTCCAACAGATTTACCTCTAATATGAAGGAATAGAAACTCAATATCAAATGTAGGAAGAGTTTCTACTTTAATTCCCTTTGTAAGTACGCAGGCTTTTATAACTGCTTTAATAGCATTTGTAATTTGCTTTGTATCTTCACTCTCTAAAGCAAGTACAAGTAATTTTTCTTCTTTAACTAGGAATGGTCTATATGAAATAGTTTTTCCTGTTGATGGCAACTCAAGTTCATAAGTTGGCGTAGCAATCTTTGGTAAAGGCATAATGTTTTATAACAAGTCGTATATTTATATATCAGCTCAGTAGAGACTCTGCTAAACCACCTGCAAAATCTCCAAGGAAATTACTACCAGTAAGACTAGTAACAGCTCTATCAGCCAATGCACCACCAAACTGTGCAACATTAAACCCAGCCATACCTATTGGATTTAATATAGGATCCGATGCATTAGAATTACCAGCAGTTGTAATGTACCTAGAATATGTAAATGAAACAGTACACTTCAGAAGACTAGAAGAATCATAAGTCACTGGCATTGATGCAATTGATATTGGATATGCATTTATAAAACTATATGTAAGAGGTATTGCTCTTCTAATTCTATCAGCACTACCTTGCCTTGCTTCTAAATTCTTTTCAAACTTAGTAATCTCAAGAGATCCTTTATATTGATTAGGAAATCTCATTCGATAATAAAAATGTGGACTCTTATTATCCATCTTCTCATTACCAATGAACTGTATCCACGACTCAAAATATCTAATAGGCAAATACTCTACAGCATCACAATAAAAACTCAAATCAATACGATCATCAAATATTCTACGATGAACATGTCTTTCAGTAACACCAGTATGATCATTAAGTAACTCAGTTGTTGCCAAGTTTGATCCAGGTAATGATGTCTCACAACACATTAAGTTTAATTTATCTCTTTTCTCTCCAGGAAGACTACCACCTACCTCTCTAATCCCCTGCCTACGAAGATATTCTCCAAAATCTGCAATACCAGCATTAAATCCACCAACACCAGGAGGTCCACTCTGATATGGGTCTCCAATCATCACTTGAAAGTGTGATGTAGTAGCAGGATTTAATAGTTTAGCTTTAACTTCAGAAAGAGATCTTGATCTTGGTCTTGGTGATGCCATTTATAAATACTATTTGACCTTATATATTATGTATGCAAGATAATGGCAGAAAGTATTAAGAGTCGGTACAAACCAGTAAATCCACAGAAATATCAAGGTAATCCCAACAATATTATATGTAGAAGTAGTTGGGAAAGGAAATTCTGTCAATGGGCTGATCGAAAAGATAGTGTAGTCTCTTGGGCATCAGAAGAAATAAACATACCATATGTTTCACCTAAAGATAACAGAGTACATCGTTACTATCCCGACTTCCTTATTAAAGTGAAGGAACATAATAATAAAATTAAAACATATGTAGTTGAAGTCAAACCAAAGAAACAAACTCTTCCACCTAAACCAAGAAAGAAAGTGACTAAATCATATATCTACGAATGTCAAACCTATGCAGTTAACCAAGCAAAATGGAAAGCAGCATCAGAATTCTGTAAAGATAATCGTATTGAATTTAAAATTATAACAGAACAAGAATTAGGTATCAGATAATGTCAGTTATAGACGATTTTGGATTAAGTTCACTAGAAGCATTTGAACAGTATCTTGAGTCTCCAGACTCTCCTTACCTAAAAACCCACCCAACTGCAAGGGTAGAAAAACTTAAGAGAGAAATTTCTGAAGCAAACACAGATGATGCAGAAGATTTAATGCTTGTTATTATGCAAACTCTTAATGATACTGTGACACCTATACCAGAACCAGGAAAATTCTATACCTTTGTATATAATGCAAAGACACCAGGTAAAAGTTATGACCAACATCCATTAGTTGCTTGTACAGAATTGCAACCTTGGGGATTTAAAGGTATCAACTTTCATTGGAATACTTATAGAAACTATACTTGGAATGAACTAGCAGGACAACTCTATATTGTTGAATGGGTTGAACTGGACGAACTACTTGATATTCCATATGCAAAATTCCTCCTAAATAAATAAAAAGTCTTGTAAATGGCATCAGCAGCATCCAATACAATCTACAGAACTTACACTCAACCTGACGGGACGAAGAAAAGAACCGCCTTCAGGGTTAATGTTGATTATTTTACTGATGATACAGGAAAACCTACTGGATTTGAAACTCAACTGCAAAACGATCTTGTTGCACAAGATGCTGGTATTACTGGTGGTGGTGTTAATGCGACCTGGACTACTGGTGCAAAATTATTAACAAGTAATGTATGGGAAAGACAATATAGAGATACATCAAATCATGATCTTGGATTTGTTACACCAGATGAAGGTTGGTTAGATTTAACTGATAGAAAAAGTAATTTTAGTTCCCAAGTTAATGATGCAGCCGCTGATGCACTAGCAAAAAGATTTAACAGTGCAGGTTTTGGATTAGACTTTGGTATGGCAACTAAAGCAGGTGCTTCACTTCAATTAGCAAATTATCAAGGTATAAACAAAGCAGGTAGTGGTATATTCTTAGATGCTCCTAGTGGAACGAGACAAACTTCCTTGATGGATTCAATTAAAAGTGAAGAAGGTACTAGAGAAAAATACGGAACAGATGGTAGAAATAAAGAAACACTTTACTATCCAACTGCACTAAGAAATAATAAAGGACAAGATAGACTACAAATACAAGTTTTAAAATATCGTCCTAGACCACAAGGTGAAGCTGTATATAAATTAGGTGATAGAGCTGCTGCGAGTGCAAAGGATATAATAGGAAGTTGCATTCTACCTGTACCTGGCGGAGTAGGTGATACAAACCTAGTAAGTTGGGGTCCTGATAGTGCAGATCCGGCATCACTTGCTATGGGACAAGCAGTATTTGATGGACTTCAAGATCAAAATCCTATGGAGGCACTTGGAAAAAACGTAGAAAATGCAGTTGGTAGTATATCTGGTGAAAAAGGTTCAGTCAAAGCAGCACTGGCACAAGTCATCACTAAACAAGCGACTGGTGTGGGTAATATGTTAACAAGAAAAACAGGTGCTATTGTTAACCCCAATATGGAATTACTTTTCAATGCACCTCAATTAAGACCATTTGCTTTTACTTATAGATTAAGTCCAAGAAGTAGAGAAGAAAGTGTAATGGTTAAAAAAATTATAAGAATGTTTAAGCAATCAATGTCAGTAAAAAGAACTAAAAGTACATTGTTCTTAAAATCACCTGACACATATCAACTAAAATGGTTAACAGGATTTGGAAAGAGTAATCAACACGAATTTTTACCAAGAATAAAAGAGTGTGCATTACAAGGTTTCAATGTAAATTATACACCTGATGGGAACTATGCAACCTATGAAGATACCTCAATGGTTGCATATGAAATACAATTCCAGTTCTCAGAACTAGAACCAATATACAATGATGATTATCATAAGATTGATGGCAACTCAGACTCATCTATAGGTTACTAATATGGCAAAACAATATTTTAGAAATATTCCAGAAATAGATTACATTAATCGTACTAAAGATGGTCAATTTATTTCAAACTATACTCAAGTAAAAAACTTCTTTAAAAGAGGAAAATTAAGAGAAGATATCTTCCAAGATCTAACAGTCTTTGAAAAATATAATATTAAAGGTAATGATCGTCCAGATAATGTTGCCAATGAAATCTATGGAGATGCTCGTTTAGACTGGGTGGTTCTCTTATCAAACAATATTGTCAATGTCTATAATGAATGGCCACTAACCCAACAAGCATTTGAAACTTATATATTAGATAAGTATGGATCTATTGAAAAACTAAACGAAACACATCACTATGAATCAAATGAAGTTAAAGATACGCAAGGTGTTGTACTATTTCCTAGAGGAGTTAAAGTATCTGTAGCACAAAGTATAAGTTATCATGAGCATATGACTGATGAATCAAAAACCGTGAATCCTATATCTAAAGCAGTTACTAACTACCAATACGAAGAAAAAATAAACAACGAAAAGAGACGTATCTTCTTACTCAAACCAATGTATCTAAATGTTGTTTATGATGACCTAGAAGAAATGATGGCATACAAAGAAGGATCCACTCAGTATGTGAATGAATCCTTGAAACGTGGTGAGAATAGTAGACTTTATAATTAACTCTCTGCTAACTTCTGGAAGTAACTTAAAGCATCATCTTCATCTTCTGAAGATTTAGTCGCTTGGGTTACTACTTTTTCAGCTGCAGCATAACGACCTTCACTCTCATCTTCTAACTCTTCATCAATAACACGACGTTGAGCAGGTTTCTGACCGAGTACATACTTCAGACGTTTCTCAAGATCATCATATGACTTGAATTGATCTGCAGCAGTTACTGCTGTGAGTGAATACTCTTTCTTCCATAATGCTTCTAGTGCATCATCATCGTCAAGAAGTGGTGATACAGAATCAAACTCTGAACTATCATAGTTCCAGAATCCTGCAACCTTCTTGATCTTCAACTTGAAGTTTGCACCTTGCCAGAAATCAAAAGGATTTATTGGAGTTTCATCCTCAAACTCTGGTTGCATTGCTTCCATAACCTTATCAAAGATTTTCTTACCAAACTTGAATAAGAATACTTTACCCTCGTTCTGAGGATTGGTAGGATCTTTAACAACATAGATGTTGCTGTAATAAGATAACTTACGCTTCTGTTTACGAACAGTATCTTTGTTTGCATCAGTTCCAGTGTTCCAAAGTTCTCTGTTGTAATCAGAGACAGGATCTTTACCACCAGTAGTGGTTAAAGAATTCTCTATGTACCAACCACCAGGACCTTGAAAGGCATGGGAGTACAACTTTGCCCAGGGAATTTCTTCACCATCTGGGGCAGGTAAGAATCGGATAACGGCATAACCGTTTCCCGTTTTATCTAGTTCTGGTTTCCAGAGGCGGTCATCTCCACCTCCACTATTATTAACTTTTTCTACTTCTTTGACTAACTTAGCGGTCAACGAACCAAGCGTGGACTGCTTCTTTAGACTTGCGAAAGACATTCGGATTACCTCGGATTAAATTGGATTTGGCTTGTGGTATTCTATTATTTTAGAACTAATTTGGAGAGATGTCAAGTTGTTGTTTCATCATCCCAATCATATCACTCATCTGTTTCCAGACAATATTCATATCAATATCTTTAGGGAGTCCCATCATTGCGGCAGACTGAGTGATTTCCTCTTTCATTTGTTTAGCAGCAGGATCATCAGACAAACTCATCCGTGCATACATCACTTTTTGTTTGTCAATAAGTTTCTCCAAAATTTCAATATGATATGCCTTATCAGCATTATTCATATATTGAAACTTCATAACATTTTCATAAACTTCTTCTTGAAGTTCCTGAATTTCTACCATTGCTGCACGAACTATGTCTGAGTCAAAGAAACTCATTCACCACCCTCTTGCTCAACAACTTCAACTGTTCCTGTTTCAGACGACTCTTCCTTACTACCTTCAATCTGTTCTAGTACATCAATTGCACCTAACAGTTTCAAACGAGTAACAGAAAGTTTCTCATACTGTTCAGAAACATCTTTAAGTTGGGTCTTTAAATTTTCAAGTACTTCATTGTTTTCAAGAGCCATGGATAACAACCTCCTTTAGTATTTTTTTGTAACGGAATACATCTATATTTAGGAAGGGTGTATATTTTTTCACCCGCCTACTTACGGTTTCCCACACGGGGTCTTTCAACTTTTTATCAAAGTCTTTTCCGTATCCAAATATTATATCATAGATTACCAAACTTTCCAAGCTTATGTTTCCACCCAAAAACTTTTTCAAGATAATAGGATGTCCTTTACTACAATCAAAAACATCATCAACCTTATTATCTGCAAAGAGTTTTTCAGAATCCTCTTTAAAAACATAAGATAATGACTGAACTTTCTTTTGCCAATCCTGATACCTACTCTCACCATCCTTTATCATCTCTCCTATCCATAATGATTCTGGATCAGAACAAGATGTAAAATTGGCAACAAAAAATTCTTCTATCTCCTTATCATTCTTCTGTCTTGCAAACTTTTCAAACCAGAACCTATCCTTTCTCTTATAAAAGGCCTCATTCGTTGCCTTGACCTTACCTCTATACTTTATATAATCATACTTCTCCTTCGTGAAGTGATTCTTCATCGCAAGATAGCATCTATAAGCATCAGCTGGCATCATCTTCCTCTTCCATCGCATCTAGTTCTGTAATAGCATCCACAGGAACTTCTGCACCACCTATACGATACCAAGGAACATCATTACCTGTTTTATAACTAGGACGTTCACCAAGATATTCTAAGTCAGGAAAACTATTCTCACGTAACAATGCCTGAAGTCTCCAATGTATCAATTCACTCGTAGTAGTCATTATAAAAAAGTAATAGGGTGATTTTTTTGCCGGAGTTTTTTTCGCCCTTTTTTGGAATTAAAAAACCAATTTCGCACGGCTAGTGCGCTTCAAAAAGTTTAACTCTTGTGCTTCGTATTTAATTTTTTCTTTAAGGGGTTTAGATATAAGTTTAGGAACTGATTCTAAATCTATGGAGTTGATTTCACAGAATGAAACTATAGCATCGATGTAATTCATATCCTCATGAGTTTGCACCATACTCTCAATCTCTTGTGCAAATCTAGATGGACAAAAGAATTTATCCTCAAATGCTTTTTCTAATTCATTCTCCATGCTCGGTCCTAGTATTGTGAGATACAAATTCTTTTATATACCGTACTAATAGTTTAATATAATCCCCTTTGTTCCTTTTGTCAAATACTTTTACTTCCCCTCCAGGAGTTACCATTAGGGTGATTAATTTCTTAACAGGAATTCCAGTTAGTTCATAGTACGCTGCTGCATAAAACATCTCCTGAACAAAGTAGTTTTCCAACCACTTCTCAGGTTTAATTTTTTCAGATGTCTTAAAATCTATCACCGCTAGTTCGCCTTCATACTCAGCGATACAATCAACTCTACCTGCAAGACCGTAGTATTCTGAGTAAAGAGTCCTTTCTATAGCGTGTATGTTATTTATCTTGTCCAGATATGGAGTAGCATGATGGAACATAAACTTAGTAGCAGGAAGGTAATCCTCCCACACCAAATCTCTATTCTCCAAATATGCCTGAGCAGCTTCATGAAAATCTGTTCCACGGGCGGTTGCCTTCTTTGTAATACGGTTTGCTTCTTCTATACCAACTCTCTTTCTCCAATCAATAAAGATCTGTCTGTTATAGAACGATGTTACTGATGTAATAGACGGAACCCATCTACCATCAGGAAGATTATACAATCTTATACCATTAGTTTCTTTCTTAGATAGTTCTAAATCACCTAAATGGTTTTCATAAATAAAAGTCATTAAAATCCTCTCACTGTTCCAAGATTAGACTTTGGTTTTTTCTTAGTTTTCCCAAACAGAAAACTTACAGGACATTTACTTTCTTCATCAGTCTTAGAAAATAATTTCCCTTTCCAATTTTTATCCTGCCAACCCTGCTTTTGCTTCTTTGCATACCTAGTTGTAATCTTATCAATTACCTTAGAATTCTTCTCTTCCTTAAGAATAACTCCATCATCCAAATTGTCTGTTGGATAAAAGCGTATCTTACAAACAGGATCACCCTTCCTAATAACAACTGGTTTAGTCTCATCAACTACTGTCATTGCAAGACTAGATGTTCTAGACCAATTTGATAAATTAAACCAACCACCAACAGCAATAAAATTATTAGTTAGTGATGTCATAGGATGAGCATCAAATTCAAACCAAACATTCTTTGCCTCTGTCCAGAATAAAAACATCGGAGACTTCAACTGAAGAACTGGTTTTTCTGCAGTAAAATAATCATCATTAAAATCTAATAACTTATGAGCATTAGATGTAACATAAGTCTTGTCTTCAGTTCTCTTAACCGTAGCCTCAAAATCAATAGGAGAATGTGCTATGAATACCCTATTATTCTTATGATGAACAACAGGGCATTGTGAATAAACATACTCCTCATCAATTCTTTCTTTAACAAGACAATCACCAGGAGTATCAACTCCAAAATAATGTATTTTAGTATTGGACATTACATACTCATTTCCAACTTAGTAATGATGTATTCTTTGACTAATCCAGAGCGAACAATATCTTCTATTCCAAACTCAACAATGTCAACTGAGGACATATTGCGAAGTATCTTCATAAAATCTATAATACCATTCCTCTCATTGGTCTTAACCAAATCAGACTGAGTGGCATCACCACAGAACATAATCTTAGAATGTTGACCTACCCTTGTCATTATACTATCAAGTTCGTGAAAATTCAAGTTTTGAAATTCATCAACGATAATAATTGCTTTGTCAAATGTTGTACCACGTATGAAACTGGTAGACCAGAACCCAATAGTATCTTGTGCCTTTAAATTACCATATAACATTTCAAAGTCTGCCTCTGTAGGCATCTCAAACATATACTTTACCATATTCTTATATGGTATCTGATATAAGAAAGACTTGTCCTCATGATCTCCAGGAAGAAATCCTATCTCCCTTGTAGAGACCAATGACCTTACAATATAGATCTTCTCATAAGGTGTATCTGGATTCAAGACATCACATAGTGCATTATAAAGAGTAATAAAAGTCTTACCCGTACCAGCCACACCATAAGCAATAAGGTTTTTACCCTCATCATATGCATTATAAAGAAGTTTCTGATTCTCTGTGAGGGGTGTGATATCCCTCATTGTATCTGTATTAATAGGTTTCCTTCTTTTCATCTGTTTGGCTGTCATTCCGACACCGATTGGTTGATCTGCTTTCTTTTTTCTAGGCATACTTAAAAACTATAATCACGGTGTTTGCGAACATTTGCACCAGGTTGTTTGGATGCTCTGTCAAGGACTTCATTCCATCCACTAGACTTTGCTTCTCCTGTCCATCTAAACTCTCTTGACGCTGTAGCACATCCTTTAGACCAATCTTTATCCCAGTCTGGATTATCCTTTTTCCATTGATCATATTCTTTCATAGTCATAGAGAGTTCTTTCTCCTCTCCAGTCTCTTTATTTTTTACAGGATATGTTGGCATAGTAAGATAATATGTAGTTTTATTTAGACCCACTCAAGGGCTTCTGAGACTGCAGGGAACTGTTCAATAAACACCTTCCTACATGCCTCTGCAATTTCCATGTGCTCTTTCTGTGTTCCATGTGCAGAACGTAGATGAATGTAATGCACCCAAGAACGACAAGAACCAGTCATATAGATTCGTGTAGGTGTAGACAGAGGAAGTACAAACCTTGCACACTCTTTTGCTATACCATCTTCAAGCATCTTATTATAAAGATCCATTGATGCTTTAAAATGTTCCTCCATTAACATCTCATATTTCTTTACAATAAAAGGATCTACATCATCAGTAGAGTTCTGACGATTCTTAGTGTCTTGTCTTCTTAATTTAGGAAGAGGAATCTTTTCACTTAATAAATTAGCATCAGCATATCTCTGAGAGAATTCTTGATAAGTAAATGATCTATGACGTAATATCTGTGCAGCAAGACCTCTGGTAGTATTAATCTCCAGTGTCATATATGCTTGTTCAAATACACTCCAATGCCCATGCTTAATGCAGTAACTTAATAGACCAGCAAACTTATCATTGTCTTGGTTCTTTGGGTTAGAAACTCTGGCAACATATGCCATATTTTTTTCAGCATCTGGTGTAATACTAATAAGTTTAACCGTCATCGTCTTCAAAAACCTCATCATAATCTACAGATGGTGAAGAGAACTCAGAACCAGTATATGCATCTGGATCAGAGTAAATTTCTGACTCCAGTTCATCTACGATTTCTTTGAGAGCCCTAACTAAAACTTTTAGTTTTGCTTTGTTCATTTTATTCTCTTTCTCATTAATTATAATACAAAAAAAGAGCAGGGTCAATACCTGCTCTTAAAACGTATATGTAAGTCAGTTACTCACTTCGCACACACGACCTTTTCTTCGGTGTGCTTGATGCCTCTGTAGGTTAACTCAGAGACTTGCTTCTGACAGGTTTTGCTGTCAGCGGTGTCGTACTTAACACCACGATATGTGACTTGTGCCATTGTGTTACTCCTAAAGTAATTGGATTTTTAGGCCCGTTCCTTTAGTCGTTTGCGTCCCAACACCCAGCTTCAGTAGAATCTTTAACAACTCTGATCAACTCAACCTTCTGTTCTTGAGGAACATTTCTCGTAGTAAATCTCTCGATGAGAGATTCTGCGTCAGAGCAAGAGAGAGTTGATGCTAGAAGGAAGGGTATCATGGGATGAACGAAATCCGTTCCGCGACTTACTTGCGACCCCGAAGGGTTGAACGATATGTGTGTATATTAACACACCCATATTATATAGTCAAGTGATTGTGTAGTCTTTGATACAATATTATACTAACTTAATCTTTCAGCAATCCCTGCTGCATGTTTGTTGTGCTTAATCAGTTTAGTATACCACATCATATCCTCAAGAGATACTTCTCTATTAAGTCTTATCTTGCAGGCAATCTCAGTAACCCTTAACCTATGATCTTTGCTTAACATACTTAATTGCCTCCGGTAAAATTGCATACTCCTTTCTTTGAATCGCTTTAGTTAATGACTCTATAGTATCATCAGAACCAATAGGAACTTTTGCTTGAAGAATTATTTCACCACCATCCAATTCTTCATTGACATAATGAACAGTGCATCCTGTATGAGTATCACCAGCATCCATTGCCTTTTGAATTACATCTAGTCCTTTATGTTTAGGAAGTAATGATGGGTGAACATTTATAATAGGACAATGAAATCCAGAAGGATTCTTAAGGACTCTCATATATCCTGCAAGAACAATAAGATCAACACGCCAAGCATCAAACAATTGTATCATTTGTTCTTCATTCTTATGACTGATATAACAATGAGGAATGCCTAATTTATCTGCTCTCTTTGCTGCTCCACACTTCTCTTTGTTATGAATCATCAACACAACTTCGTCCTTATTACAAGTACGCACAATGTTCTCGAAATTTGTACCATTTCCAGAACACATTACGCCAAGTCTCATTGGTAATATACAGGTTTATAGTGAGGTGTATACTCTGGTTCCTCTTCTGTTACTGGATGCTTGTACTGCTCACAATCAAAATAAGAGGTGTAGTGGAAGTTACCTTCTCTCTCATCCAGTACCTCATTGATCAGTATCTTCATCTCCATTGCAAACTCAGAAGTGAATAGTCTCCTAGGTTTTTTAATGGCAGGTTTGTATTCTACTGGACCAGATGGTTTAGCATTAGGATCAGCAGGAGCACCCATACCCTGAGTGTCTATGTAAGATCCTGGTACTGGTTTCTTCATAATGGCCTCCCATTCTTATCAAGCAATCCCATTTTCTTTACTTGACTAAGATTAGACTTCTGACCTCGTTTAATCTTCTTATACTTTTTAATAAGTTTGTCTACTTCTACATTAGATATATTAACTTTTAATTCCTTCTCCTTATCTTCTTTCCTAGCAAATCCACTAAAACCTTCTGGAGTAGTTACCGTCTCCTTGTCATCAACATAATCATTAATAACATCCTGAATTTCATCTCTAATAAGAGCATTCACTTGTGCTTTAAGTAGATCATCATCCATCATTTTCTCCTCTTCTTTTTTTCGGGTGCTTTATAACCCCATTGTGCAGGATTAACAGTTCCATGACCATAATCAATTGCTTTAAGTGACCCCTTACCAAACTTATCATAATAAAGATCAAAAATATTAACTCTTGGACCTCGAACAAGATCTCTATGAATTTTATCTTCAAAGGTATATGAAACTATCATAGTATCAGTTGGAAGTTTCCTATCTTCCATCTGTTCTTTAGTAGCATCATCTATCAACAACTGACAACCATAATTAGAAACACTTTTCCTTTCTTCAGATGACCAAATAGATTTCTTTGGTTTCTCTAATACTTTTTTTTGTTCCTTTACTTCCTTTACTTCTTCTGTCATGATCCTCTATGAACCCCCCATACAATATCAGGAAATGCTTGTTTAACAATATCCAAAGTAACTTTAGGATACACTTCTTCCAATTCCTTATCCTTTATAAGGCAAATAATCTCTGCTTCCTTTGGATGAAGTCCCTCAAGTAACTGAATAAACATAGACTCTCTACGAAGACTACTAAGACTATCATTACCACCTTTAATAAAATGATACAGAGTCTTCCACTCTCTACGTAATGAAGTATGATCTGTTCCTACTGGTACTTCATTAGGTGAATAAGGAACCACTCCCTCAGGAATTGCAGACTTAACCCTATCATCAAAGTTCCAAATCAATATAGCAGTTAAAGAATCATCCCGATACTCCTGAAGGATTTCAACTCTCTTTGCCTTAGTCCTTTGCTCTCCTACAAGATCAAGAATCTCATGAATAAAAGGATTTGGTGGTAATTTAACTCTTTTAACGACAGGTTTCTTCCTAGTCGTCATCTTCTTCGTCGTTGTCATAATTGTTTTCAAAGCGTACTGCTACAATTTCATCGGGAGATAGGTTCCCATTTTCATCAAACATTTCTGGATGAGTGTAAACTATCTGAGGGGTTGTTTCATAAGAATGTTGTCTTGCCATCCATCCTATCATACCTCCCACCAACAATGCAAGTAATGAAACTACTGTAGTCAAGGTTAATGTTACTATGGTCATTTCCATGATAGTTTACCCCCAGAGGATTGTTATTTTTTCTTAATGTCCAGGCAAAAAGTAATCTCTCTGTTGAAAAAAGAAAACTTTACCTGAAATGTTTTAGGTTTTGGTTTCTTCCTCCTATTTCTTAATAGTAACTCAACACCTTTATTGATTTCAGTGTTGTTGTTATTTAGAACGTCTTTTTCTTCCTCTTCGTTTGTCATTACTATACTGTAAAGCGTCTTCAAGAATACAAGCTAGATAATTCATTATCTTTCTTGCTTGAGGTTTAGGGATATGATGATATGCCTCCCTCAATTGTTTATGATCAGAATCATTACCTCCCTTAATATATTCGTTAAGTTCAACAACAAGATCAGCAATCTCCTTGGCAGTGGAACTCTTCAAAAATTGATCAGACTCTGCTTTAGTAACTCCTCTTGATTGAAAGTATTCATATAACTTTATCACAAACTGTCCCTTAAAAGCAAGTTCTATTGCTTCCTCCAAAATATAATATATTTCCTCGAAATTAGATGACATTACACCAACTTTTGCTCCTGTAGATACTGGACTGTATCAGTACATCCACCAAGTTTCTGTCCGTTCATAGTAACTTGAGGAAACGTAGATCCTTCCCCAAATTCACCGTAGAAACTTTTCTTATCAAAATCCTTATCTAATTTATACGTCACAAAATTTAGACCTGCTAAGTTTAGAACCTCCTGAATCTTAGAACAATAAGGACATCCATCCTTAGAAAAGACTGTGAAGTTTCTAATTGTCATTTTCCTTCCTCCAAATCTTTAATAATATCTGCGTAATCCCTAACAGATTGCACGTAATCGTTATCAAAAAGTTGCATTCCTTTTTCAGTAAGAATGTGTTTGTACATACCTTCAAATACATTAGGTGGTATAGTACAAATATTAGCACCATATTCAAATGCCCTACCCACATCTCTTACATTTCTTATAGAAGCAGCTAAGATGTATGTATCCTCCCAATTCTGTTTAGCATATACATTAGCAATATCTTTTACAAGACACAATCCACCAAAGGAATTATCATCTACCCTACCCACAAAAGGTGAAACATATGATGCTCCTGCCTTAGCGGCCAGAATCGCCTGAGAGGGACTAAAGATCAAAGTAACATTAACCCTTATACCAGACTCAGAAAGTTCCCTACAGGCGAGGAGACCGTCTGGTGTGCAAGGGACTTTAATAGTTGCAACCTTACCAAACTTCTTATGCAATCTCTTACCTTCAGAAATCATGTTCTGTGAACTACCAATCACTTCCATACTAATATCAGTCAGACCAATATCTTTGATCTCTTGATACACATCTTCGTGATTCCTACCACTCTTTCTGATCAGGGTTGGATTTGTTGTGATACCATCAATCAAACCAGTACTCCATCCAGCACTGATAGAACTGACATCAGCAGTGTCTAGAAAAATTTTCATTTAATTTACTTCTTATGAGATGTTTTGTATTTAAGGGGCCAAGTCAAGTGCATACCAGTAATAAGTGTTGTAATAAAGACAAACACAAATAAAATATCCACTATCTTCCTTCCCTAGATTTATTTCTAATAGTAATATGATTACCCTCTATTGCCATCTCAAGTTTATCTCGATGGTCCCATAACAATTCTTCATAAAGAGAATCAAGTTTCTTCATATCATCCCAGACATCAGTAGGAGTAGGTTCACCCCAAAAAGGATTGAGGTTTTCCTCATCTTCCCAACAAGTCTCTTCTGGTTCTAGATTTCCGTGCATGTTAAGCAAACCTTTGTAGTTCCTGTAGTATATATTTGTATGCTGTAACTATATCACCCTTCTCTTGTCTAAACAAGTCCTTATCAAAACTTTCACCTTCTCTCCAAAGCCGCATTCCGTCAGGTGATAGTTCATCAGCAAGGAGTAAATTTTGTCCAGAATCATAACCAAACTCCAATTTAAAATCAACAAGTGTAAGACCTATCTCACGAAAGGTTTTAGATAGTATAGCATTAACTTCCCTTGCCTGTTGTTCTAGATCTCTCAGGGGATAGTCACCCATCAACCTGATACGATCCTCAGTAAGTAAGGGATCATCTTTCTCATCATCCTTTAAATAATACTCAACCAAAGGCCAATTAATAATTCTACCTTCTTCAAGAGTAGTCTGTCTAACAATAGAACCAGCAGCAACATTTCTGACTACAACTTCTATTGGTATGATATCAACCTTCTTACAAAGCATTGATTTGTGAGTGGGAGTATTAATATAGTGAGTCCTTATCTGATGCTTCTCCAATAACTCAAAGAGTAACTTAGAAATCTCACAACAAAGAGAACCTTTATTCTCTACCCACAGTTCTTTCTTACCATTTCCAGCAGTAACCCTATCCTCATATTGTATAAGAACTTCATCAGGTTCAACAGTGTCAAAGACTGTCTTTACTTTACCTTTAATAAAAGTTTCATTCATCTGGTTCATACTCCGAGGGTGCTGTGTCTTCCCAGGTGGGAGGTTTCTTCTCCCAAGGTTTGGAGTGTGATAGATCCAACCACCTTGGAAGATGTTCTTTAATCCATTTAAGCATTATGCTTTGATCTTTCCAAATATTCTACCTCACCAATCAGGATATGTCCACTCTGGATATGTCTTATTCTCTTTTCTTTTTTTAATAATCCTTTTTATCGTACACTCTTTACACTCATATGAATAAGAAGATGCTAGTTTAACATTCTTACGAACTCTGTAATAAGAATGTAATAAATTCTTTTGTTCTCCACAAACTCTACATACCCTTTCTTCTAGCAGAAGATGTCCAAGTTGTATTTGTTCGTCTAAATCCATGCATTAAAAAAGGACCCTGTAATAGTTAGGGTCCTTTTGTTTATTCAGTTTTTAGGAGTCATCTTATAGGCACCGAAGGCGGCACCACCTATACAGGCAATTATAAGTAGTATCTCCATAGTTAACCTATAGCAGGAGCAACTAAAGCAACTTCTGTTACGTCAGCAGCAGCGAGATCTAGAGGAAAATTGTGAGCGTTACGTTCGTGCATCACTTCCATACCAAGGTTAGCACGGTTAAGGACATCTGCCCACGTTGGAACAACTCTACCATTTGCATCTAGGATGCTCTGGTTAAAGTTAAATCCATTGAGGTTAAATGCCATCGTACTTATACCCATACTGGTAAACCAGACACATACGACTGGGAAGACTGCTAAGAAAAAGTGCAGACTTCGAGAGTTATTAAACGATGCATACTGGAAGATTAACCTACCGAAGTACCCGTGGGCAGCAACGATATTATAGGTCTCTTCCTCTTGTCCAAATTTGTATCCATAGTTCTGTGATTCATTATCAGTTGTCTCACGGATGAGCGAACTGGTAACCAAGGAACCGTGCATAGCAGAGAAGAGAGAACCTCCAAACATCCCCGCAACTCCCAACATATGGAAAGGATGCATAAGGATATTATGTTCCGCCTGAAAGACAAACATAAAGTTGAACGTTCCCGAAATCCCCAACGGCATACCGTCAGAGAAACTTCCTTGTCCGAACGGATAAATGAGGAAGATCGCAAAGGCGGCTGAGACGGGTGCAGAGTAAGCAACACAGATCCAAGGCCTCATTCCTAAACGATAAGATAATTCCCATTGTCTACCCATGTAGGCACAGATACCAATGAGGAAATGCATAACAACTAACTGATAGGGTCCACCATTATAGAGCCACTCATCTAGAGTAGCGGCTTCCCAAATCGGATAGAAGTGCATACCGATTGCGTTGCTTGAAGGGACAACAGCACCAGAGATGATGTTGTTACCATACATTAAAGAACCAGCAACAGGTTCGCGTATCCCGTCAATATCGACAGGAGGTGCAGCAATAAATGCGATGATGAAACAAGTAGCAGCAGCTAGAAGACAAGGAACCATTAAGACTCCAAACCATCCAACGTATAAGCGATTGTTTGTGGAAGTAACCCACGCACAAAACTCGTTCCAATTAGCTAGAGGGCTGCTATTCCTTGTGGAAATAGTAGTCATTGATTAATAGAGCGATTGTTTACTTGTAAGATGAGAGGCAGAATCCCCCATGGCCTCGGTTCGGGGGTAAGTAAGAGGTACGGATACCCGATGTATTTATCGTAACAGAGTGTTAAGCATCTGTCAAGATACTAAATATGTTCTTTAACTGTGAGGGATGGAGTCGAACCATCAAGTCCCGCCAGGAACAGCAGGGAAACAACCTGCCACGTTTACCAGTTTCGTCACCTCACAATGATGCCCTATGAAAGGGCTGTCATTAGACGTTGCATTCCGATTCCTCCACCACTTCTAGGGAAGAAATCAAACTCAAGGAATTCGTCAAGTTCCTTCTCAACTCTTTCCTTTCCAAACTTTTCATAGAGAAGAGAAGCATAACCTCCATCAGAAATAGTATGGAAGGTATCTCTCATTTGATCCTTGTCGGTACTCCTTTCAGCACTACCGATAGTTTCCATACCACCTAGGATCACATCAATCTTTTTACTAGTACCATCACCATTCCTTGCCATATTCCAGAAAGGTGATGTCCATTCAGGAAACTCTGTAATCATACCACGACCAATTGCTGCTTCGTGTCCGTGATCTAATTCTCTTACTGCATAATTGAATGCCCAATCATCATACTTCCTAATATTCTCTTCCTCTAAAGGAATTCCTAGATGTTCACATAAATCAATTTCCATCTTCTCCAATTCCTTTACACCACCTTTCATTTCAAACTCAAACATTGGGAAGATAGTTTCGTGCCTTCCTTCTACAGGATTTGGTTCTGCCCTATATGAAGTTGAGACACAAAAAAATCCTTCTACTGAAGGATTAGAAAGAAGTTCATATTCCAACCACATTTGTCCGGTCTGTGGTAGTGGCCAAATCTGACCATTATAATTGTAGGTTGCTACTGTTTCTGGATCTTCACACGCAGCAAGGATACTTAAACGATTCTGTGTGTGGACTTCAAGAAAGTTTTTAGACAAAAAAAATGACCTTAATAGGTCAACAGTCTCGCTATATTTTTTGGGGTCAATCAACGCGGTCATTTTAATTATTGACAAACTGATTTATTTAGACAGCAATATAACTCTAGATGCAGTGTATGATATGAAACACCCATACAGATATACTACGAGTATTATTACTAAATAACAAAGAATGTTGTCTTTACAACTATATGAAGAAAATTGCACTTGCCCTTGGAATGTTATTGATGACAGTACCGTTTGCTAACCCAGCCCGTGCTGACCTTACACACCGTATGACTAGTTCGACTCAATTGAGTGTGAATGGAGCTTACACAGATGCTAGTCGGATAGGCTCAACCTATACTGTAAGTGGTAACAATATTAAAGTGGCATCTTCTGATGATCATTTTGGAAAACTACTAGCACCTAGTGGTACTGCTGCTTCAGTTCTTGATCCTGGTACATACGATATTAATACCGCAGGATCTGCATTCAGCTTTTCGGAAAGTTTCACGGCAGGAGACGCTGTAAATACTATCGGTTCAGGTGTAGACGTTGGTAGTGGTGTCGTAGCTGACATGCCAGCATTTGGTGAAACCTTAACGATGTCTGGTGGTGTCGCAGGTACTTTAGCTGGGACAATTTTAAGTTCGGGTGTAACCACAGTAACTGCTGGTGGAGCTGGAACTACAGCTACAGGCCAATTCGTGACAGAACTACAACTTAGGTAGTCATGAAACGGATACTAACAGCATTATTGTTGATTAGTAGTACTGGTGCTGCTAGAGCAGTGCCAGTGGTGCCAAATTTTACTCAGGGCTCAATGACAAGCTCAACGACTACTACAAGTACAGTAACTGAGACCATCAATAGTATGGATTATAACACAGGTTGGCAGTATGTAGTTACTGGGACCAACGTATCATCAGACTCAGGAAACTTAACCCCAGGAGGGACATCACAATCCCAAGTAACATTAGACGGAGTGACTTCAACATGGAATGGATTGGATTTAAACCAAAGACCGGAATTCAATATGACAGTTCCAGGAGCAGCCTTTCAATTTACCGAAAGTTATCAAGGGCCAGGCCTTTCAAATCACACAATAATTCAAAGAACAACTACTATACAAAGCGTCACAGATACAACAAGCACGTTTACGCAATAAGTACATTAGTACTATCATTATTGAGTCCGACGGCCGCAATGGCAGCAGATGTAGGTGGAGTTAGTGCGACTGCAAACCCAATAGCTAACTCATCTGGCTCAGTAACCAATCAAGCTATACAAGTTTTACAAGGACCGTATATAACTAACACCTATGGTGGTGGTATTCAATGCCAAGGACCTACCATGAACATCACTCCATATGTTACTGGAACAGGTGCTTTCAAGCGTCCATTTGAGCACACCTATAATGATCCAGTATATGATATGTCAGACCTCAACGATGATGGAGTGTTAGACAATCCAGGAGATGTACTTTATTATGTTCCTACAAGAACTGGACAACAAGAAATCTATAATTTATCAGTAGGACTATCCGCCACATGGTCGCGACCATTAGACAAAACATTACAAAACTTATGTAAAGATGCAGCAGCAACTCAGATAGGATTACAGAGACAACTGACTGCTAATAAAAGATTAGATTTTGAGATAGCTCGTCTTAAGAACTGTGGTGAACTTATGAAAGCTGGAATTATGTTCCATCCCAAATCACCTTATGCTTCTGTATGTGCTGATGTAGTATTAACAAACCCTGCTGGTGTAGTAGCACAACATACACACGGACTACAACCACAACCTAAACCTGAACCTGAACCTGAAGCAAATGGTACTGCAGAAGACTTAGGAAAAATTGAAATTAAAAGTCCTATTACTATTTCCCCAAGTTCTTCATCCGACGAAACTCCCGAATCGCCCTCGTCCGGTCCCGTTGTAAATCCATCCGTTCCCGAAGAGAAAGTATCTCCTTCTTCTCCTTCCCAAGGACTTTTTGGATGGTTCCGACTACCTTTTTTATCGCGGGACGAAAAACCCGAAGCATCAGATCAGCAAGAGGCTTTGCTAGGAGGGCCGATCCAGTTGCCACCGTCGCAATTACAGCCGTCGTCGATGCAATCTGAGCAGTAGGTAAATATTGTTCTACTGCACCAATATCTTCATAGAGAACTACACATATCTTTCTACCTTGATTAATGGGGTCAGGTTGTAATTCAAATCCTGATACCTTTTCAGTCTGGTTCTGTGCAATATCACCTATACGTTGTGCATTAGGTCCTGGACAAGGAGGATCATCTGGTGTCACATCACCTGTATCTGGGGTCTCTGGAGTTCCTGGAGGTTCTGGAGGAGGTGCAACAGGGGGTGGTGGGGTTTCTCTTATAATTGTTAACTGCTCCGGTTCATAATTCATCGCATCATATGTTGGATATGATCCATCAGGACATAATGTCATTGCCTTACCAGGATCATTCTCTACCAGATTCTTATCGATAGGAACTCCATTCTTATGCCTCTTATTATCCTTGTGCGTCTTTACACAACCAGGAATATCCACAATCGGAAATCCTAGATGATTAGTTACAGGATAAAAGTTAGGAATATATGGTTGAGTAATCTGCCATGTAGGTATCTGATAGACACCTACATTGTTTACTTGAATGTTAGGTATATTAGGAATCCCCATTCTTCTTATCCTTATTCACAAAGTCTTCCCACTTCTTATTATCCGTTGTTGTTCTTAGAACAGGTCCACTAGTCTGAGGGAATCTCATCATTATTTCTTTCTCTACTAATTTATTAACATATTCTTGCATTCTTTCTTCTAATTTCTGTTCTGCATTACGATTAAAAAAAGAACCTCCAACACCGACAAGAGTATATAAAAATGCCACTACTGCAAGATAATGAGGTATCTTACCACCAAAAAACTTCTGAATAGGACTCTTTGCATTAGGATCCTTCAGAGGTTTCTTTAGTTTTGGCATCATTGATCCAGTCATAATGGAGGGTACTCACTTTGCAATTCTTCTGCTGTTCTTTCTATCTTAAACTCATCACACAGTCTTGCAACTTGCTTTCTATCCAGACCAGCAAGTTGACGAGAGTTATCTAAACATTTATAGATACACTCTCTGTCACTGATAGGTGGTCTAACTGAGAATCCATTAGCATCAACAGTACCACTATTATCAGATTCTACATTAGATGTATCAACCTTCTCAGAAGGATTACTATAACTATGCGTCATTCTACATTACTTCTGGTAGAGGATCACCTACAGAAGGTGCTTCTACAAGTGTACCATGTTGTCTACGGATTTCACGGAGTGCCTCAAGGTTCATATCCTTGGTTCCTCCGTCATACGCATGAGCATATCCTTCTTCAATCATCTGCTCATTAAGTGAGACAGTATCTTCATTTATATATAACCATCCCAATAAACGACCATACTTTCCAGTCCCACCCACAAGTTCAGTTCTAACAGTGAGTTCATCTCCATCACCTGCAATAGTATCTTCCAACTTCTTCTTCAACCAGTTAGTAGCATCTATTCCCAATTCCTTCTCTTCCAAGTTTCTGGTTCTTTTCTCTGGCGTATCAACTCCTGCAACTCTAACTCTTTCTTTCTTGAATAAATCAAAACCGAGATCAATGGTGACATCAATAGTATCGCCGTCAAGAACACGGTTAATCTCCGTCACTCGAAAGTTGTAACAACTCTTCCTGCTCGGTGGTTTCATCGCTCCCATCTGTCCACTCCAAATCAGCTAGTGCATTATTTATGGAATCTTCTACTGGGGTACGTTCTTGTTCTGATTTCCAATCCCTCATTCCCTGTATTACTGAACCAGCATCCCACCTCTGTGGTTCTCTTGTATCATATACGGTAACAGTCTGATAGTTATGATAATAATCTGGACTTGAAGTTTCTGTTGACACTGGTGTAGGTATTCCTATATCAGGTAATTTTGGACAGGTTTCCATACCCATACAAACTACAACATCATCATGAGGTGGACAAGTAAATGAACTTCCATCTAAAGGAGGACTACACGCTTCTGCCTTTGGTGCAAAGTATCCTGCACCAATAAAAGCAAGTGCTATTGATCCAAGAAGACCAATAGCAGCAACTACCTTCTCATTCGCACGAACACGATGAGTAAGTTCTTTTTGTTTTTCTATTAAAGCATCAACCTTTGTATGAAGCACCGCTATGTGTGCATCAACCTTCAAATCCTCTAGTGTTTTGTCGCTCATCATCCATCTCAATGTAGGCTAATCTCATTATATAGTAAATTGACCAAGAAACACCACCTATTAAGATACCAATCATAATATTGACACTCTGGACAACTTCTTGCATTTTAGGATACGTGAATAACGCCTTTCATTCCTGCACCAGCATGAGGTTCACACTGAAACTCATAATCTCCTGCATCAGTAAAAGTTACATCAAAACTCTCACCACCTACGAAAGATAGATCTGGATGTGAAAGTTCTGGATGATCTGCTACCACAAAGTTATGTGGTGGTAAATCTCCATTGACTATTGTAACTGTTTCTCCTGCAGTAATACTAATCTCATTTGGTTCAAAGACTAGATTGCCACCTGATCCCATTTGGATCTCTGCTGCATAGGCCATGCGTGGCATAAAGATAACCGCTGCAGATATTAACATGATCCACAGGGTTCTTATAAATGTTGTCATAATATGGTACAAAATAGTGACCCTTCATTCTGTATACAGTCTATCGCATTTGGGTGACTATGTAAATATTCTACGTCTTGTACTGCTTGATTTCTTGCTGAGAAAGCATCCTCTGCATATTCACAGATGCTTTGATGATGCCTAGTTTCATCTAGGTATTGAACGGTGTAATGAGACACGATTACTAGCCGTGGGCTCGCATAAATTTCACTTAATATTTAGATTACTTATAGGTAATATTAACTATTATTATGTTGACTCACTGACTTTATATTCAAAGAAAACTTCACCTTCATTTCCATACATAGCAACTCTCCAACCACCATCATCATTTGTCCAAACCTCCTTCGAAGTCTCTGCACCAGTCTTAGTTGCTACCAACCAAGTTCTTTCCCACTGATCTTCTTCTTCATTATGATGAAATCCTTTCTCTATCAACTCAGCAATTTTTAGATCAGGTTTTAATTCTTCTCTATTAAATCTGAAAAGATTACTCAACCATTCACTAAATCTATCCTGCCAATGAGTTGTCATCCATTTGCCTCCTTAATTGCCTCTACAATAACTCTTTTAAGTTCGTTGCGCTTTTTCTTACCAAGTCCTGCTCTAGTATCTATCTGTACTTTCAACCAATAAACAAAAGCAAGTACCAAAATAAACTGAATACCTTCACCCCAAGATAAATTCCATGCTTCATTTAAATCAAGAGATGCTGCTGCTAATAGATTTATCATACTAATACAATACACATAACAACAAGTATACCAACAAAGGTAAACTGTGTCAAGAGCATCATTAAAAAATTACCTATGGTATTTCCAGTCTTCATAAGACTTGAATCACTCCTGCAATATCTGGTATCTCCATCATCAATTTCTTCTCTATACCTTGCTTTAAAGTTACAGCACTCATTGCACAACTAGAGCAAGCACCGCCAAGTCTTACCTTAACGAATGCTCCCTCTGCCATATAATCTGTCTCAACATATTCTAACCAACCACCATCTGCTTCGATGTATGGAAGCAGTTCATTAAGAACTTCAATTACATTATCATCATTCAGTTCCATTACAATAAAATTGCTCCAATAACAAATCCCTTAGCAAATGAAATGACAACTACTTGATAGTCAGTCAGTTTACCCCATGTGCCATCTTGACACTTTTTGATAAGTGACTTATCCCATTCAACTACCTTGTCGAATGCTCCTTTGATTTTGTTCATTGTTCTTTAGTAGAGTTTTTCTTCTGCACCCAGTTCAATTGTAACGTCAGATCTAGGATATGCTACACAAGTAAGAACAAATCCTTCCTCTAACTGATCATCATCTAAGAAAGACTGGTCTTCCTGATTGACTTCACCATTCAAAATCTTACCAGCACAAGTAGAACAAGCACCAGCACGGCAAGAATAAGGAGCATCAATACCTTCCTCTTCTGCCTTATCTAGAATGTACTCGTCAGCACCACAATCAAATGTAGTTTCTGTACCTTCTGTGTCAATAAGTGTTACTGAATATGCCATTAGTCAAACCATACAATTCAATTTATTTATTATATCACAGTGTATAAGGTTTGTCTTCTTTGTTAGCAGGTGCTGTTGTAATTGATAATGGTGCTTGTTCAATTCTAATAGTTTGAACAGGTGCAGCAGCAGTTGCTTTCTCAATCAATTGCTCCATATCTTTCTTGGAGATCTGACCACCAGGTCCACTACCACCACCCTTATCCATCTTCATTGTTCCATCACCCTTCTTGGATGCTGTCTGAATTCCAAAGCTAGCTAAAACTCCTGTAAATACCGAAGCAATGAATGTGGGATCTATTTTCTGTTGAGGAACACCAGGTATGGCTACGTAATTTAAAGTTAAAATCCCCCCGGACCACACAAGAACTCCGATTCTCACCATAGTACTGATGATTGCGGCTTGTTCTTCTGCGTCAGGAAGGATAGCGGCTCTTGCTTTAGCAAGAAGACCTTTCTTCTTTTCTTCGTGTTTCTCTTCTACAACTTCTTCTTTAATGTCTTCAGGCATAAGAATGAGAATAACTCATTCTATTTAGAGAGAAGGGACATCAGCAGAAGCTTGTGGGGTAGTAGGAGCAGCAAGGTCGTTAGCACCAACACCTAAATCAGTAGAACCACCTACATCAGGGAGTCCACCACCAAGTCCACCGCCCAGTACACTTTCCATTGCCTTGTCTGTAACTCCTTGGATTATCGCGTCCTTATTAACAAACACGTAACCAGCAGTGCCAACAACGGCAAGAGATACAGCAGCAGACGCAACAGCAAGTACATTTACAACTTTTTGCATTTTAGATAACCTAATTCTATGTATTGTCATGTGAGCCAGTATAGTATGCTTTGTAATAACTGACAAGCCCATTGGTGGTTGATTGTTTTCCTGACCACTCATGAGCACATTCGTATATAGACTGTGCAGGATTTGATTGTCCGAAATTTGCCATCAACAATCTCAAAGAATCCTGTCTTAATTTAAATTGCGCTTCTGATATTTCTACATCCAAAGTATTAAAATATTCTTGTGCCTCACCACATACTATGGTATCGGTCTGATCGTAAGTAATATTGTTAGGCATTTAAATAAGTCCTAAAGATCCAGCGGTTAGTCCTATACTAACAAAGAAACCAAATTCTAGCAAGTCTCTATAAGGACTATTGAAGAGCGTATTGACCAACATTTGTAAAAAGATATGCGGCTACAGTTGATAGAAATAATATTTGATACATCTTACTAGGTAATAATACCAAAGTATTTATACCTAAGCACCACTTGGGACAGGAACGGGTATAGGTTCCATTGCTCTCACACCCTTACCACCACCAAAATTATCATCATCATCGTCATCAGTAAATCCACCACCAGCAGCTGCCCAGAATCCAAGAAGTATGACTACTGGAATAAAAGGATATACTAATGCCCAAATTGGTGACACTGCTTCTGTTGCCGAGACTAATTCGCCCATTTGTTTTGGTTTGAAGATAAGATACGAGTAATTATTTAGTTTTGTAACAGTTTAGAAAAGGAATATTCCTTGATTTTGAAAGAAGGCATGTACTGCAGGGTTATGAAGATATTGGTAATGAAATTCTATTCCAGTTACACCAATCACCCAAGCAATGCCCATATCTGCAAGAGCCCATAGGAGATTCCTATTGGATCTCTGCATAGATGAGGTTGTCATTAAAATATACCAGGTATAATTTGTCCAGTTGTAACATATGCACCGATAGCAGCAACAAATCCTATCATTGCCCAACGCCCATTAGCAAGTTCTGCTGCTGGTCCATACTCTTGATCCATTACGTCTACCTGTGGTTCTTTGGCATACATGTTCTGTCTTCCGCCATCTTCTGTAGTAACAGTCATTGTTGTGTTAAGAAAGGTAACATAATTATATATTAAATCTAAAATCTTGTCTAGTGATTTATACTCAGTCCCTAACATTTAATATGCATTATTCTCATAAAACTGTTTTAATTCTTTAACAAATTCTTTCTGACCACAAAAACCATGAGCATCTTTATCAGCCTGCATATGATAGTGGGTGTGCATTACTTCTACCATAAGAAAAAAAGTTATACCAAACATAGGTAACATCCATAACGGATGCCCAAAGACCTCACAAAACTCTTTGTAGTAATCTTCGAATTTCATATGCCTTCCCAATAAAAAAGGGAGCATTGCTGCTCCCTTCTAATTATATCACAGACTAGATCAGAATGTGAACTTAGCACCGATCTTAGCAGTCCAGTCGATTTCGTCATCGCCATTGGAAGCTTCGTCAGTGATGCCAGCGAGTTCGCCATAGATTCCAAGAGAATCAGTAGCAGCAACGCTAACGCCAACTTTACCAGAGATTTCAGTCTCGGATCCGTCAGTTCCATCTACAGCAGTGAAGGCAGGGCCAACTTGTGCATAGAAGTCAGCAGACTCACTAAGTGAACCTTCGTAACCGACATGAAGATCTGTAGTAGCGTTGTTGTACTCACCATCAGGATATGAAAGATTGCTTTCTACATTCACGTAAGGACCAGCAAAAGCGGCTCCAGCGAGAAGGAAAGGTGATGCAGCTACAGCTGCGATTGTTGATTTGATAGACATGATTGTTTTTTTTATATCTCGCAAGGAAAAACCCCACGGATGATAGCACCCCCGACAAGGGTACTGTTTACATTCGCCGCAGGGTTACGATAATTTCGAGTCCTTTGACTATTAACTGTCACAGTAAAGGTGTGCCAGTTATTATTATTTATATTAACATATGTTTAAAAACATGTCAATATGTGACAGACAGGTATGTGGTTGTCACGCAGGAAGACCTGGAGTGAACTGGTTTTCATCACCTTCTAGTAGGTCTTCCTCTACTGGCTCTGGTGCATGATCCCAATGTCCTGGACTCCAAGTTTGATCATCCTTAGGTAATGCAGAATTCTCTGATGTTCTACCAACATAAGGATCATAGTTCATAAAATCCTTTATATCGACAGTAGAACTATTCTGTACCCAGAAATTAGTTTGTGCCTCATAATTTCCTTTATGAAAAGCATCTACATGTTCTGGGTGAATACTAGATCCAAGTTGATAGTTATAAACCAACATAGGAATAGCATATGTATTACCAGCATTATAAATTAAATCATCTGCTACTGCCCGTGGTTTACATCCATTATCAAGTTTATATTTACCTTTACGTGTATGGAACCTTAAAAGTTTTTCTGCATGATGTCTTGTAATTAAATAACAAGCAGTAGAAAAATCATTTACAAATCTCTTATGAAGTTTAACGTGTATATCACCAGTACATATAATAGCAATCTGAACTACATCCCAATCAAAAGGAATATGTGAATAGAAATCTTTCCAAGTAAAATTCCAAGTCTGAACTAAATCCAAACTACAATCATCTTCCATCATAATTGCATAAGGACTATCGGATGTTTCCAACCAGTGCTTCATTGCTTTTAGATGACTGGTTACACATCCAATTTCACCTGATGACATAGTATCAGGATACTTACCCGTAATAATATCACTTAGGTCATCATCTCTACCATCATATGCAGAGATTCTTTCATAGTTTTCTATCTCCCAATATTTAAATTGGGTTTCCATATACTCCCATCTCTCTGGTTGCTCATCCAGATTAATACAATAGATAGGTCCAATACCTTTTAGTTTATGGACTGCCTTATTCTTCTCTGAGTAATCAAGATTCATAAATCAACCCAACAAACATCCTCAGTAGGTGTAGCAAAAATAATTCTATCATCGATTATATCTTTACAAGTATCATCTAAACAATAAACTTTATACCCTTCATTCAAAAGATCTAATGCAAGATCATAAGGACGACTCTCTATAAGAATATCTATACCTGCTTTATAAGTCAAGTACTTAAAGCAAAAAGGAAGTTCCTCTTTATTTTTATTCAAATAATAATCCCTGAGAAATTCTCTGTGCTCATCATTAAAATTATCAGTTGTTTCACCAATACCATGCTGTACTCCAACCTCTTGCGAGTATGAAGCAAAAGCACGATTGTCTCTAGGGAAACAAGGTCCACCAAATCCAAAACCAAATCCAAGATACTTCTGTCCTATTCTATCATCTGATCCAATTGCTTTTAATACTGTATCAACTTCATCATCCATACCAGACTTAATCAATACTTGACCAACCTGATTTGCATAACTGATCTTGGTTGTAAGGAAACAATTAACAGCAATCTTTGTCAGTTCAGCAGCCTTAGTACTCATAAAATGAATAGAAGATTCCTTAAAACCATCTTGAATCTTATCATAGATATCCTCTAACACTCTGGCGTGGTGGCCATTACCACCAATCAATACCATATCAGCATTACGAAGATCTTTAATAATAGATCCCTGTGCAATAAACTCTGGATTATAATAAACATCTACACCATATTCTACCAATTGTTCTTGGAATAAATCACAATCACCTGGATTCGTAGTACATCCAACAACAAGAGACTTACCTGTCAATACATCTGATGCTGCTTTAAAGTCATCAACAACTTTCCATACAGCATTAACATCATAACTTCCATCTTCATTTGATGGAGTGGCAACAAGAGTAAAGATAAGATCACACTCTCTAATTACTCTATCATTATTTGTTGTAAACTCTATGTTTCTAGATTTCTCAAGAAATTCTTGAATATCTGGTTCAGTAGTACCACACTTTTTATTCTGAAGATCGTTAACATAATCCTCACGAACATCGGATGCAAGGACCTCATACCCTGCTTCGTTTATTAGAAGAGCAAGACAGATACCAAGTCTTCCTGCTCCAATCAATCCTATTTTCATAATTTGAATGTGGGGATAGGTTGCATTTTATGTTGATTCTTTTTATTAAAGTGTTGTAAAGTTTCAAGTCCAACACCAGTTCCATTCTCCATTGCTTCTTCTAACTGTTCATAGGTAGCACCAAGTTGATCCTCATCTGTTCTCTGATCATCCCATAGTCCATCAGTAGGAGGAGCATCAACAATCTTTTGATCTACTTCAAGGTACTCTCCGAGTTCCCAAACTTCCGTTTTATATAGATCAGCAATAGGAGCAATGTCAACGCCACCGTCACCATACTTAGTGAAAAAACCAACCCCATAATCTTCTACCTTGTTACCTGTACCAACAACTATACCACCTTTTGATCCAGCAATCTGATACAAAGTAATCATTCTGATACGTGACTTTGTATTTGCATTAGCTAATTCATCAGAAGTAAATTCTTTCTTACCATGACCATGTGCATCAGACCACCACTCAACTGAATGAATAAATTGATCATAGACACTAGACAACTCAACCATTACTTGTGTTACATTCTCATACTTCTCTGCTAATTTCTTAGCATGATCCTCAGATAATTTACTGTTCTGATGAGTAGATAATAAAGGCATACACACTACATATGTGGGTAGTCCTGTCTCAGCGCAGAGTGTAGACACTACGGCAGAATCTATTCCACCCGATACTCCAACAACAAATGATTTGATATTATGCATCCAGTAGTAATCTTTCAACCACCTAACAATATTAAATTTTAATTCCTCATAACTGTCAATTCTAATCATAATAGTATCCACTCAGGGCAATAAAGGTCTTTGGTATCTTTGTCCTTATAATCAGGACCGAACCACATCTTGGGTGCAATTACTATTTTGTCTGGGTTGGTTTGTAACCATGCACCCCACCAGCTCATACTACTGTTAGCAATTATAGCATGAGAACACAAAGACATCAAGCATAGATCTCCATAAGGTGTAAAAGAACCATCGGCATATTTATCCACTGGTTCGGAGATCATAAATCGATCTGGTTTAAAGAAGTCTTGCTCCTTAACCCATTCGACTGAATCAGAAAAGACAACTACTGGTTGGTTCTTACCAAACTTAGCAAGTGCTTTCTCATAATACTCTATAGGTTGTACTGGATGCATTGAACCACACTGAGTATATGACCACTTGAACCCACGAGGATCTGTGAGATTAGGATCTCCTCTACGAACGTGAAGCATGATAGGTTCTTGTCCTTCAAGTTCCTCCATCATCTCCAAACAAGGATTTAAGATACCATCATGAAAAGTAAAGTCTTCTCTAAGTTGTTCTGTAACATTAGCAAAGTATCTCCAGGATTGAAAGAACCCATGAAGACTTACATTATCAGGACAAGTCTCAAACAACTCCTCACAAAAATGATAATAGGGTTCTTGAGCATAATTAATATCCTCAAAGACACCCTCCTTCCTATCAGGAGATAACTTAAAACAATCATGTAAACTATAATTCTCTATTCCCTTTCTATCTGGAGTAGGAATACAAAACTCATAACTGTGTCGAGCAGCAATACCACGCAGTGCAGCATACTCAAACATCTGATTACCTAGTCTTCCTAGACTACCAATATTATTAAATGCCAGCATATTTGTTTAAGTACTCCTGTTCAGAATAATATTTTAGAAGACTACCCTTATCCATAATTCGGATCTTCTCCCACTCAGCCATATTAGACTCCATATGGGGATTTGTAAACCAGGAGTTATCACCCCGTGCATGTTCTAAATGATAAACATAATTTTCTATTCTACCAACACTATATCCCAACTTGTTAAACCTATAATACCTTTCTTTATCCTCTGGTGCATATGCCCTAAAGTTTTCATTCTCCATCCCACCTTGTATATAACTACTTCTCTTAAAAAATTGAACCCATCCAAAATCTGAAGTGTGAATATTTGATACTGCATTTAAAAATTCATAATCACCAGTCTCCAAAAATTTAGAGACCGTAGTATCAGTTGCCTTTACTTGCTTTTGATAATTTCCACTTCCATAAGGATAAACTACATCATATACTCCATCCATTATACCCTTGTAAGCAAGTTCATATGATTCCTTTGGAAGAATAGCATCAGCATCATAGTTAACAACGATATGAGTATCTGATTCTACAATCATTTCATTCAGAATTCTCTGGCGATGAAATAAAGGTTCATCACTTTTCTCAAAAATATAATTAAAGTTCTGCCATATATTAAAGTCAAGTATCTCTTCTAATAAAGGAATAGCATCCCTTTGAAATACTGGTTCCTTATCGACCTCTTTGATAATAATATTAGTATCAAAGTTCTCCATCAAGAATGCAGTAGTTGTAACCACATTCCTCAACCTATCAGGAGATTCTATCCTAACAGGAATAATAAATGTTGCTTGTGATAAATCAATTTTCATCTGGATACTTAGAAGAAATCATAAACTCAGGGTACTTTTCATTAACATAACGAAGTTCTTTACTATTCATCAACCATCCACCTTCTGGATGTTCGACCACACAATCATATTGAGAAGTAGCATCGCTACTAATTCTATCATCATGATCTCTATTTGCAACCAAGATTTCAGGTATGATATTTGGCATCCCATAATCCCATCTCATTCTATGATAAAAATCCACATCTAGCAAGAGTTTAAGATTAAGATCAAACTCTTTCTTACATTCATTCAAAAAAGAAACCACTGTAGGACTACTTAGGTGGTTTCTACCCTCAAGAGTTTTATCGGTCCACTCAGGAACCTTCATATCATATACTTCCTTACCATCCCAATTAGCAAACCCACTAAATGCCCACTTACAATTAGTAGTATTATACTCATACTTTATTCTTTCTAATGCATCCTTAGACATAAAGATATCATCAGAAAACATAATCTTAACTATTCTACCCTCACAATTATCTACTGCTATATTAATATTCTCACAAGGGACACTTCCCTCATACTTAATATATGTAAAATTAAAATCATATTCCTTACACACATTCATTATATTATCATTCTTACTCTGATCTGATACAACCACCTCAAAGTCTTGACAAGTTTGTTTCTGTAAACTATCAAGCAACTCCTTCATCCACTTAGGACCATTCTCACCCCTGTCGTGTGCAGGTATTGCTATAGAAAACTCAAACATCAATATACTCCCAACGATCTATATGAAGATCTCTAGGGTCTTGTCCATCAGGACCGAACCATAACTTAGGTGCAATAACATTCTCTGAATTAGATAACCAAGCACCCCACCAAGAGTAAGTAGAGTTTGCCAAGATCTGATAATCACACATACTCATCAAACACATATCAGTAATATTATCACCACTATCTGATATCATAAACCTATCATCTTGAAATAAATCCTGCTCGTGACACCAAGCAGGATCATCAGAGAATACTAAAACAGTAGCATCACTAGGGAACTTTGATAGTGCTTCCTCATAATAACTTAACGGAAGTACTGGATGATATGTTGGTTTAACCAAGTGATCAGTGCGTCGAATGTGGAGGGAAATAGCCTCGCCATCAATGCTATTGAAAAGATCTTCACAAAGATTCCTAACATCGTCACGCCAAGTAAAGTCTTGCCTGATCTCGTCTTCAATATGTTTAAAATATTTTTCTGATTGGAAGTACCCATATAGATTAACATTATCGGAACAGTTATTAAATAGATCTTCGTCAAAAGTAAAACTACCCTCTTGTTTATAAGGAGCAGGATGCATATTAACAGACTTTACACCTGACATCTTAAATGCCATGAATAATTTATGTTGATTCTCCTCATCATTAAACTCCTCATCCTCCTTAGGACCTGGAGGAATACACCAATCATATCCGTGCTTTGCTGCTATACCTCTAGTAGCAGCATACTGGAACATCTGATTACCAAATCTTCCATTCTTTCCTAAGTGATTGTGTCCTAGCATAATTAACCCATATTAGTCCCTGGTGGGAGATGATAATGAAAACCAAAAGGAGTAATCCCTTGCGTCTCTGGTAACTGTTTCTCTTGAGAGAACCTTGCTGCAACTTCTACAGGTGCAAACTTACATCCCAGTGCTTCGTATATATGTCTGTTATGCACACAGATATTTCCATCCTCTGCTGTGTTACCATAACCAAAGTGCTTATAAAAGTCACCCCAGTTTACATCAAATTGTATATGTGCTCTCTTCGGTACGTCTAATAGTTTCTTACTACGGAATGAGAACCCACCGTTACCTACACGATGTCCTTTACCCCACGGATCTAAGTATGAATGAGGAACCTCTTCCCAAGGAGCACCGATATAATCATACTTAAAGAATTCATCTTCCCATTTATCAGGATTTAAAACAAATCCATCTGGCTGGACAAGTAAACAATAATCAGTGCTAATGTGTCCGGTAAGGTTATAGATGCAATAATAGTTGTAGTCGTGAATAGAAGTAATTTCATAGCATTCTGAAAATTGTATACCCTCTGGTAGATTTCCTGGATCTTTATGGGTGATGAGTTTAACGGCACCATAATTGATACCCCTCATACTATATTGCAAAGCCTGCAATGCACCAGAAACATTGTCTGAAGAAATGCAAAATAACGTTACATTATCAAGGTTGATTGTCATAATATACTGCTGCGTGTTCTATACAAGTATTAGTCTCATAGAGATCTCCTTGTTGATCCATCCATAACCATCTCCGGTCATTGACGATACCATCTTTCATCCTCCACCAACCATCAGACCTTGACCAATCAAACCAATACTTAGGAGCAATGACATTAACAAGATCCTTATTGGTCCATATAGGCCAAAAGGCAAAGGTTGATGCAGATATTATAGCATACTTTGCTGTATTAAGAATACTATAATCAATTCCCACAGGACCACCAGGATACTTATACCAAGATATATTCTTCTGATATTGATCCTTCTCTTCAGATACTGCTGACCCTACTATAGGAACACCAGGAAGGAACTGAGATGCGGTCCCAGGATCGTCTGTAACAATAACAAACTTAATGTTAGGACTATGATCTTTCATATTTTGCATCGCCATCTGGTAGTACTGTGGTGGCAGCATAGAGTGTCCTGTAGTATAATCACCACCACGCAATTGTATTACACAATATTCTTCATCTGCATAATCAGTAACCTTATCATCATAAGTTAACCAACTACAAATCTTATCACGATGCTCCTCAATATAACTCATCCTCTGGAACGTTCCATTAATGTAACAGTTATCAGGTAAAGAATAGAATTTATTATCAGGGATACCTATACATCCAGGTGCTCTCTTATGATGATCAAATCGTTCTTTATAATAATGCTTAAACCCTTCTACCATTTGGAAGTCTGAATCTTGTTCTACATTCAGATTAACTTCTTTACCCCAATCTATATTAAGAAAAGGACCTCTCCAACCAGGATGACTCACACCCCAATCATATCCATGATGTTCTGCAAATACTCTACAGCAGACATACCTCCATATCTGATTACCCAAACCAGCGTGTTCGTGAATACTTGTTGCTAACATATCACCTCCTATGGTATTTGTTGCTGTACTTCTTGCGTAGTATAGTTAGTCCATTATTCCAAGGCAGTGTTGACCATTCCCAAAACTGAGGATTCAATTCTGCAACAGCACGATAAGGACCACCAGCATCCCACTGAGGTCCACCATGTGCAAGGTCTGCATGATAAAAAGGATCTGTGTTCCCATACATCAAATCGTGTAAGAGTATTATACTACTAGGTCCTACGCATTGATCAAGTAATTCTAACTGTTTCTTAACATGAGAATATGAATGCCAGTCATCAACAAAGACTACATCCATCTTCTTATGCTTAGGCCACTCCTCAAGAAACTGTATACTATCCTTCTTTACAAATTCATAATGAGAAGTAGGTTCATATGGTCTGTACTCAGTTGGTTCGTTAACATCTACTGACCACAACTTACCAAGATTTAATTCTGCTGCTTTATGTAATGGTTCACTCGTATGTCCTTCTCTTACTCCCAACTCAACATATGTCTCTCCTTTTGATGCAAGTGCCATCGCAAAGATTGAAATGAGATGACGATCAGAATCACCCTTTCCATCTATTGCCTTGTTAACAAACTTATTAACAAAGGGAAGATTAACAAAATCAGACATGCCCGAACGCATACTTCTTTACAATATTATCAAAGAAAGTAGGAAGTGTCAATGGAGTCAAATCCATTCCTTGTGCTTCCTCATATAGATGATTATTATCCTTTAACAAATCTCCTGTGACATCTGCATAGTCGTGAACCCACAGAACAGGATAGTCATAAAATAAATCCATAAGATATGTATCAGTCATCATTACAGGTACTCTTCTCATATAAAGAACTTCCCAATTCCTATGACAATCAATAG
>VTLG01005847.1_pt1 | contig 35808 bp, 48 predicted proteins | sample 4694571 | NCBI WGS metagenome assembly VTLG01 (sample SAMN12604809, study PRJNA352737) | marine metagenome | biome: ENVO:00000447; feature: ENVO:00000209|ENVO:00000569|ENVO:01000036; material: ENVO:00002151; isolation source: viral sequences binned using virsorter ...
CCCTCCTCATCCATGACGGCCTTATTCTCCGCATCATAGATGGTGCCTTCCTTAACTGGATCGAAGAGACCACCCTCCTCTTCTACTTGACGGGCGAGCCGCTCACGATCAGCTTGAGGCACCTTTGCCCCAGCCATAGTCCTACGGTATAGCTTCTGGGCTGCGGTGAAGAGGGCATCCGATCCTAATCCCAGTGCCATCCACTGAGGGAAGGCTTCGGCAGCGGCCTCGAGGTCACCCTCGCGTATGCCGGCAGCTACCGAGGCTACAACGGCTTCGGGTGTGCCACCACCGGCAGCCGCAACCGTCTTAGCTACCCCCTTGCGGAAGCCCTTAGATCCTACCCCTTTCTTAGCGAGTCCCTTCATAGTCGATCGGCCTGCTGCACGACCCAGTGTCTTAAGGCCCAGACCATAGAGCGCACCGCCTGTCACAGCACCACCCAGCAACCTGCCCAGCTCACGGGAGGGTTGTATGTCACCAAGTATGGGAACGTCTACGCTACCAGCAGCCTTGCCTGCTGACTCAGCCTCGTAAAGACCATAGCTGGCTCCCTCAGGTATACCCGATAGGAAGGCCGCAGCCTCATCCCACATATCTCCCTCAACACCAGAGGGCCTGTTGATAGTGGAAGAATCAAAGCCTCTCTCTTCAACCATAGGCACCAACCTATCATACAGCTCGGGGTCACTAGCCAATACCTGGTCAATAGCCGATGACATCTCTGGGGTAAGGCGTCTCTTAGCCATTAGCTTCCCATCTTCTCTGTTATTATTTTGTCAATCTCATTCCATTTATTTTTGGCTTTTCGATACTTTGTGTCCGTCCCTTTCCTGCCCGATCCCTTCGGCTCTGGCTTACCCTCAGCCCATAGATCGTATTCCTTCTGAGTGATCCACTGACCTTTTAGTACCTTCTTAGCCTCCATCTTCCTAGTGGCCCACGCCTTCTCCTCGTCCGTCATTCCTTGCCATGTGGTTTCTGGCAAGTCCAATCTCTCCCACTCCCCTTGTACTGCTTCTGATGGTGGGGTATCCCCCTCCTCAGTGACAACCTCACCACTTTTACCTACGACCAGCGTATCAGGACTCTTCGATCCACCCATTAGGTTTGCAAGAGAAAGCAGCTTCATTTCTTCTTCAATCTTAGTGGCTATAGCAGCTCTATCATCCTCGTCACTGGTTAAGCTGGCCAGGTTATATAGCAAGCCCAGACGACGATAGAAACTATCTTCTGCCTTCTTAGGATCGGGACCAAAGAGCTTGTTCAGGCTGTAAGTTCCCGTCTCCGGATCAAGCGTCGAGCGATACATGGAACCATCAGCTGCGGTGATAATACCGCTGCCGTTTTTTAGCATGTCAAACTCAGCAATATCTATCTGGAGCTCGGCTAACTTTTTCCGTAAGGGTTGCATCAGCTCGTTTGAACTCAGTTCATTCCGGAGGACGTCTCCCTCAAGCTTTAAGAGCATACTACGCAAGGGACGAAGTTCATCATTGATGTCCATCTCTTGCTCTGTTGCTTGATTGCTAAGCTCTGCTCCCCTGAGGCTAACCTTACCCATAGCTACTTCTTGCTGGGCGAGTTCATCCCAATAAGCTTTTTGGATCGCCAGCCTTTGATTTATGAGTTCTTGACTTGCGCCCTGTGCAGCGGTTAGAGCCCTATCAGCATCCCACTGCTTTCTTAGCCATGGATCATTACGTGCATCATGCACCCTTTGAGCCTCAGCCATCTTAGCAGGGTGATGCTCACCCAGCTGGTAGTCGCCGGCCTGGAACTGTGGCTGGTAGCCATATGTTCGCTTGAGAGAGGGCAGGACATTGCTAAGCATACCGCCCTGCTGCGGCGGGGCCTCGGGCTGTGGCTTAGGTACAAACCCGGCTTGGAGCATAGCCAGCTGACGCTTCTCGTCCTCCTCGCGGGCAAGGCGCGACTGCTTGGCTGCCTCTGCTAACATGGATCCAAATGATGATGGCATTATCGTCTCCTAAAATTCACTCATAAGGGCACGCCACAGCTCAGCCTGCTCTGCGGCATTGCCTGCATACTGACCAGCGCTACCGTAGGCTCCCACCGCTGCGCCTATGTCTACCGGTGCGCCCATAGCACCCATCGCCATAGCCAGGCCCGCATCCTGATACTGATACGGTCTATACATAGCATCTTCTTCAGCTTTGAGGTTACGGTAGTAGGCTTGGTTGGCCTGCTCTTGCAGCTGCTGCTGGTAGAGCATGTCGCGCATGACTCTGTTTTCTTCATCGCCTAAGACCTGACCTGCATCCTGTAGCCTTGAGCGACGAGCCGCTTCCTCCATGCCTTGTCCACGCAGGTCTTGTTCGAACTGCTCGGTGCCTATGTAGGACCCAGCACCCAGCGCACCCTCACGCCGCAGGCCTTGAACCTGCTCCTCGCCCATCTCGCCGGCGCGCCTCGAGGCAATAGCTCCTTCAATATCTTCGAGGCGACCGCGGGCCATAGACTCATCTTGTGCGGCGGCAGCCTGTCCAAACTCAGAGCGTATGCCCAGCTTAGCCTCAGCCTTGCGTGCGTTCATATCCTGCATGGCCTTGATGTAGGCTGGCGATCCGAGGTTGTTGTTGACAGCAAAGGCGTTCTCAATACGAGCAAACTCCTCGTCGAACATCCTGTCTACCTGTGCATCTTGACCAGCTATGATGTCATCCCTGCGTGTATCGTAGGGGTTGGCCTGCCCTATGCGGTTGACATTACTCTCAAGGGCTGTGCGTAGGTTGTTGGGATCGGCTGTCAGTGCAGCTGAGCCCAGATCGGCTTGACCTCCTGCCCTATACTGATCTTGAAGGTTGCCCAGTACTGTGCCTGTGCCTGTGTCCAGCTCGTTAAACTCAAAGCCAGGGGTGCCCACATTCTCCTCGGCCTGCGCGATGACCGGCTCGCGCAGACGAGCAGTATAGTCGAGGATGGGATCCATCTCCAGCTCGGGCGTATTAGCATAGCGGGTGCGATCAAACTCGTTAGTCAGGTCAGTGTCTAACCTGTTGCCCAGATGCGTAAAGTATGTGTCGGCGTGCATTGCCCTGGCAGCATCTATGTCTTGCTGTCCCTGGGTAGCGCCTGCCTCGTTCACATTAACAGTCGTATCGCCTACGCTGGTAGTTGTCCCACCTACGTTGGTGGTCGTACCGCCTACCGTAGTGCCACCCCTACCAAAAGGGTCTCCCTCAAATGTGATGTTAGTATCGCCAACGCTAGTGCCGCCCACATTGGTGGTAGTAGCTGTAGTTGGATTATAGTAGTCTACATAGCTTGGCGCTTCACCCTCCGTGGTTCCATCAGAGCGAGTGTCTCCATAGTAGTCTGCTCCACCAGTGCTTACTGGTTTTGGTGATGGCTCAGCGGTGTAGTAGTCTGCTCCACCCGTGCCACCACCCGTGGGAGTAGGCTCAGCGGTATAGTAATCAGCACCCCCTGTTCCACCACCCACTGTAGCAGGCGGTGGAGTAGGATCGGGGGTATAGTAATCAGCACCTCCCGTACCCCCTCCCGTAGCAACGGTTGTCGTGGTGGGTGTGGGTGTATAATAATCAGCCCCGCCAGTGCCTCCGCCGGTATTGGTAACTACTGGATCGGGTGTTGGTGTCGGGGTGTAGTAATCAGCCCCACCTGTTCCGCCTCCTGTAGTGGTAGTAGTGGTGGGCGCAGTATTATAGTAATCTCCTCCACCGGTACCACCTCCTACTGGAGTGCTGACAACAGGAGTAGGAGTGGGAGTATAATAATCGGCTCCACCTGTTCCACCGCCGGTCGTAGTGGTTGTAGTTGTTGCCGTTGGTGTGTAGTAATCGGCACCTCCCGTACCTCCACCGGCAGCGACAGGCGGCGGAGTGGGCGAGCTGGTATAATAGTCTGCCCCAGTAGTGCCACCAGCGGTCACAACGGGTGGCGTAGTAATAGGTGCCGTGTCGGCTAATCCTGGCTGTTTAAACTTTGGCTGTGCAACCTTTGTATTTGTAGGCGAAGAGCTGTAATAGTCAACACTCCCCGTACCTCCACCGGCCGGAACAGTACTACTGGGTGCCGTAGTATAATAGTCGCCCCCACCAGTGCCACCACCAACCACAACAGGAGAAGGGGCACTGCCGTAGTAATCACCTCCTCCTGTGCCTCGCCCAACGGAAACAGAGACAGAGGGAACACTCGAATAATAGTCCCCGCCAGCTGTTCCTGCGCTTCCAGTCAATGCCGCACTAAGGGAGGGGTCTGCGTTGTAATAATCGCCACCGCCTGTCGCGCCTGTTGCTTTATCCGCCTCCATGAAAAAGGTATCAAAATGGCTGCCACTGTCCGTGACTACAGGCTTGGGAGTAGGCACAGGTGCTCGGACTGTTCTCATTCTTGATCTTGCCATTGCCATGACTATTATCCCCTTGGTACTATGGGTCTACCCCTGTAATTAATAGGAAGGTGGCCTCGCTCTTCTTGGAACCGGTGCATTGGAAGATCTCCCGAAGCTGATATTTGCACAGGATCTCCTACATTGAAATAGGAATAGGGGTCTGTGTTTAGGTTCCTACGTCCCTCGAGTGTTGGGTGGGGCTCGTGTCCAATACCACCCTGCCTATCTGCAAACTGATACCAGTCATCAAACCCCATCTTGTCAGGCCTATTAGCCTGTTCAGAAGAAAACCTAAACCAATCATCAAACCCTGTATTGTTGTTCCCACCCGAGGATCGACCATCCATTCTTTCCGATTGATCAAATTGAAGATAAGAATCCGGTCCATAATCTTCCCACTTATGGTTGACTGCTTCCGAATCTCCTGCTTCAGCTCCTGCCTCAGCTGTTGCCTCTTCAAACTCTCCAGGCCTAACACCCTGCGCCCCGGGATGCTGTCCTATATAATGAGAGAGAGGTGCGTCGGGGTTGCGATCAAAAAAGGAGGAGCGCACCGCATCGCGCAGCGTTGACCCTGGCCCATACTCCGGAGAGACAGTGCCTTCTTCACCGCGCTCGATGTTGATCTTATTCCTGTACGGGTTTACGTAAGGCACCTTGCCCGGCAGTAGGGTGGGCGGTGCCTCTGCTCCTATGCGACTTTGAAGAGCTTGGTATAGACTTTTCTTGAATGGTTCTGATAGGTTGTAGTCCTGAGTCCATTTATCCCTTAAGGCTGTAGCCAGCTCGAGGTTGCCCTCGGCAGCCTTCTCTGCTATAGAGGCCTGGGTATGTGTCTGGTATAGGCCATAGATAGTAGGTGCTATAGATAACACCTTACCAAATACATCGCCCCAGGAAACATCCTTAAACCAGTTTTTGGCATCGGTCAGGAGACTAACTATAGACCCTTGATCCATCCCTGACCCGAATGATCCAGCACCGAACTCTGGAATGTCCTCTATGCCTGTGCCACTGACCGGCCCCCTGTTAAAGCTGAAGGTTTGTGAATTAAGAGGCTTTGGATCTACTTGTACGATACCAGATGGAGGACTTCTCCTGGTCACGTTTACATCACCGCCCACCTCCTTAGAGACCTGTATGAGATTACCATCACCGTCCCATAGGTTACCGTTTGCATCTATGAGAACTTCAAATGTCTCGTCTTCATTCCAGCCTTCTTCTTCAGTGCCGGCGGCATCGTCTTCGTGTCCATAGTCTGGATCTGTTCTAAAGTGGGGCATTATGCAGTCTCCTCTGCCAGCTCAGCCTGCTCCTTGGCCTGCGCTCTAAGCACCTTGCCTTGCTGGTGGTCTCCATTGAGGTTGTTCGAAGCTGTCCATATTGCATTCTTCAGTGAGAGAAGCACCTTCATCTGTGCTCGCTCGAGGTCCTCGATGGCGGTGGGAACGATCTCCTCACCTTCAAATGAAAGGCCGGCGCGCTCCATATCGAAGCGGCTCTCCTGTCGAGCGATCAGCTGGATGTAGTTATCGTAGGTCTGAAGGTCGGTGACCAGACGATGCGCCAGCTTGCGTACACGCTCCATCTGCCTGAGGTCTACATCGTGTAACTTCTGTGTCGTTTCATTATCCATCATAGCCTCATATTGATAAGCTGCGTGTGCGTATATAGTCGGTGCGGGCCTCGGCCGGCGAGATGCTGACCTCGCAGATCGCAGTGCTCTCAGCTGTAGTGCCCGACTTAATAACCCTCACGATGACCGTCCCCGTATCGGCGGTATCAGTAGCATCGAGGCGCACTGTGTACCACCCGTTGCCCACCTCGGCGAAGGTGCCATCGGAAGCAGATCCGAAAGAAGCGAAGTTTTTTGAAAGCTGTATAGTAGGGCTGGACACTCCCGTCTCCAGTGTAGCCAGGTCAGTCTCATCCACCAGACACACCGGCACCTTCTGCGATGCCGTCGATTGCGCTAGTCGTATAGGTCCCGTGGATACGCCGACCTTAGCCATCAGACTCCTCTGGCTCCTCTTCCCCTATGGCCTCATTGAGCATAGCTATAGCACCCTCGTGCTGGTGTATGCTGATGGTTACGTTCTGAAGGTTAGCCCTTAGTGACTCCAACTCCTTTATCAACTCCCCGCGCCTTTCTTGTAGATCCATTGATCTCTCCTTATTTATTGGCGAGAATGCCCTCTAGCCTGGCTTGGCTGCGTAGTAACTCGTTAAGTAGCTCATTGGTGTTGTCCAGCTTATGACCAATTCCAGACAGTTCAGACTTAAGATCCGCATTGTCAGCGGGCTTGCCGTTGCCTAATACACGCGATAACAAATAGCCGCCAATAGCACCCCCACCAAGGCCACCACCACCAGTTATCATCATTGAAATCGGATCTTGACCATCCATTATTTTGACTCCGGGTGCATTGATTTATACGCCGCCGCAAATAGTGCTGTCATTAAAAACGTTAGCGCCGATACCATCGCCTCATGCGTCCAAACTGACTCGTACTGTCTACCACCGGGCCACTGATTGGTAGCCTTGCATATCTCATAAAAAAGCGCAACACATACAGCCGATCCACCGGACCAATAACCCGCTTTGGATGCCTCATCTTTTGCTTTCTGCTTACGCGAGATCGTAACCAGATCGCGCCTTACGCGCTTAACTTCGGTCTTAGCTTCTTTAGCTTCGTTATACCTATCTCTGGATAGATCAGCAGCTGCTTTACGGTTTCTTTTACACTGATCCAACTCATCTACGAGTTGCGTATAATACAATTTCAATTCGGCATAACTGGCCGTGTCATCTGGATTTCTTGGTCTTCTTCGGTTCACTGTTTCTTTGTTTCTCTGCAACGCACCCAGCAAACACCAGCGCGATTGAAAATGCGACAATCGAACTCGACAGCATCGTGAATGCCAACTCGCAGTTCGTCACACCAGATCCGACACATTAGACACTGCGCTTTGTGCTTTAAGGTTCGCGTACGCAACATTTATCGGATCGCTCGGCTCAGTATCACTAACGACCTTGAACCGATCTACAGTCGGAGCATAAAGCCTCACATCGGGATTACTGTTACGGGCAGAGGCACTAACATAGCAATCAACTCCATAAGTCAGTTGCCATTTATTATTATCATCGCCGCCAACTATTTTTTTAAGTGATAAATCACTAATACGCAGATACGCATCCGTTGCGGCCAAGCCGCCTTGAGTTTGTATCGTTGCCTGTATAGCCACGTTATGCCTCCAACCGTAATAGCCGCTGTTCGAGTACGGCAAGTTTATTTTCGTAAAATTCTTTTGCGTCTTGCAACTGCTGGTGGACCTGTCTGATTGCACCGTGGTGTAACATTTGCAAGCGATTAGTGTTGATCATAGCCCGGGTCTTGCCGTTTTCTTGGCGAATCGAACCCGCCCCGATAATTCCAGTCCTCTGGAGATACTCCGCATCATACTTCATGGCTTTGCCGAAAAGGTCAGGAACCATTGTGGCCTCAAGATCATGCAACATAGCTATGTCGTCGTGATCATCGTACGTAGTCCACTGAGAATCTGCATACGCATCCCCATCTGCGTCGAAGATAAATCTCGTTGCGGAAGCTCCGTAGATCGAAAGGATATTTTCGTTTGCGCTTAGTTGTGCGCGATCATTGGAAGAAACTTTGTACGCGCTTATATTCACGGTGCCGTTGTTGCTGGATGTTTTGCCAGATTGAGGGCTTGCATGGCTTGTCACACCCTGCAACGAGAGTGCGGCTTGTGCGCCACTGTCCACAAATCCAGTTACCTGCAACCCACCATCATCGGGATAATATTTCGTAAAAGTTCCGAACGTGTCAGCTTCTGCTACATCGGTACACGATTGTGATATGGCAGTAGATTTAAGAGCCAGTATTTCATTGTCGTTGTCACCTTGTTGGATTGTAAGACCTTGGGTCATTTTGCCATTGGCAGACTCTGCTATGTGAGCAGTACCTGTCTGATTTAAAGTCAGTAGAGTCTCTTGGCTATACGTTCCGAGCCGTAATGCCCACGTATCATCTGTCTGGTTGTCTGCCTTGATCGACCCAACGACCGTGTCACCCTGTCGAAAGGTCAGCTTAGCACCGTAGCCCTGTGTACTCTCATTTGTCAATCTCAGCGCATCAACTTGTGCGCTTGCGGAGTCCTGCGAAACTTCGATCAGACTTTGCGGATCGGAAACATTGACCCCCAAATGCCCGTTGGTGTTGAGATATAAATTGGGAGAGTTATTGGTGCCAAAGACTAAATTTTTGGAGTTACTCGTGCCGATAGCCATCACCCCATTCGGTGCGCCCGTAATCGCCATTAATCCATTACGCACTTGGCCCAAAATCGTGCCACCTGCATTGGTGCGCTGAAACGTGGTGATGTCAAGACTGTCAGAATCGGAATTTTTCATCGCAGTCGTTGGAGCATTCGCTGCGTTGGATTGCAGATAGAATGTTGCGGTTGCGTTGTCCCAGAACCGCACGTAATTATTTGCGTCTTTATGGAACTGGACTGACCCTGCTCCCGGCGATCCACCGACAGCAGTCGTACCCAAACTAAGCGAACCAGCGGAAGAAATCCGCAACCTCTCCGTTGGCGAACTTGCCCCATCAGCAGTTGTAGCAAATACTAACCTTCCGGGTACATCATTTGCTCCGGGCGTACCATCTACAGAAGCCGTAATACTTGCAGCCAGATGAGCAAAGTCACTACCATCGTCAGCAACAAACCCAATGTTTCCAAGGTCATCATCATCTTGCACTATCGTACTTGATCCAATAGTACCATTGCGAGATTTGACAAATAACATCCTTGAGGACGTAGCATCAGCCGACCATCGGCCAAGTGTCGTTGTGGTATCAGCGTTAGCGGTGCCTAACTGCTGCACCTCGCCAACGATAGTGTTGGCGGTAACTTGCGATCCATTACCGACAATCAAACCGTACCCATTGCTGATTACCGTATCGCCACTGATCGTTGTCGCACCAGCCGATAGCGCACCCGTAGTTGTAATAGTCGAGCTACCCGTATCGATCGTGCCGAACCCACTGGTAATTGACCCCGAATTGAGTGCGCCTACAGTAACAATCGAACTACTGCCAGCAACAGCAGATGCGCCTATGTCAGACAGCACCTCTGCGCCAGTGCGATAGTCTACATTACCAGAGCCATCAAGGACCAAAAACTTATCGGTGTCCGACCCCGCTGCGGAGACTGATCCAATATTAAGAGCGCCAGCAACCGTCAAAGCACCGGCACTGGTCAGGGTCAGCTTGGCTGCATACGACCCACTGGTGTAGTTTTCCCAGGTACGGTTGCCTCCATCAGCAACGGAGATCTTCCACTTATCGGCGTTGTCTTCTCCTGCGTCCGAGATATGATAGACATCAGCCGCAGCTCCACTGGCTCCCTGAACAGTAAGCGTCTGGAAGGTGGCACCCAGTCCTGATGAGCCGCCAGTAAGATGCTCTGGCACCGATCCAAGTGAGAGGACAACGCGACCCGTAGAGGCATGAACAACCGTGATAGTACCTACGACCTGCACATACTGACCACCCGTAGGACGGGTCCGTGTCCAGCCTCCGGCAGTTGTGTCCAGGTAGATCGAGTCGCCCGCGGTGCCACTGCTGGTGTTCTGGCCGGTAAGCTCAAGGAAGATCGCTGCCGTCCCATCAGCACCATCACCTATGGCAGCAGTGGTCGTAGCCTGTGCGAAAAAGGTTGTTCCAACGGCAGTAGTGGTTACGGCCTTAGCGATCGTCGGGTAGGAGTCGGTCCCATCGGAGTATGTGCCAGAGAAATAGACCAGGGATCCTGCGGCTATGCTCGACCCCGTAGCGTTACGCACCTTGATGCGCACCGCTTCGACATTGGCATGTGTGCGTAGGTTGCCAGTGCGTAGGCCGTCATCTTGAATGTTGAGGTAGTCGAACTTAGTCGTATTGGTGAGGGTACGTACCGTCTGCAAATACGGCATGACGTAGTTGTCCCACGATTGGGGCTTCTTACCGTCTATACCCGTCTCATCGAAGGTCGATCCATAGTCTAATAGTGGCATTATCGTCTATCCTCAAGGTATCCATGCAATGACCAGGAGTTGATCTCTACTGGTGCCTCCACTGATCCATCGTCGTAAATCTGTAAGTCGAAAGAGGTGCCCAGTGCGTGCAGCCCCAGCTCCTCCGTGACGAACTCACCCGAGTTCCACATAGAGCCATCACCCCAGTCGTTACCGGCTCCCCACAGACTAACGCCCGAAGAGAGGTTGACGGTGTTGAAGCTGCGGTCCTTACCCCCATCGGCAACCACAGCTACGTTCATATCGTAGTTGCCCTCCTGGGTAGTGCGGAGGTGTATACCGCGTAGGCTCTTGGTATGCTCGCGCACCCCGTCGCGGTATCCGTTATAACCATCTTTGTGTGCTACCATCTTAATAGGCTGAGCAGATGGGCCACTGGCCGTGACCTGGTTGTCCTTGCAGGTGTCGTTGAGATCCATGATGTAGACATAGCCATCCTGCGCACACATAGCCTTACGCAACCCACTGGTACTTGGCTCATTGGTGGCAGTGCCTATCTCACACCCGAAGACAGTGGACACTGGAAAAGAGGACAGACCCTCATTATCGCGTATGCGCCAGAAGGGGTAGTTACGGCTGACCAGCTCGCCCTCGAGGAGCGAGTCGGGACTCATCGCATAACGCACAGCAGAGTCCACATCAACACAGAGGAGTATATCGTGCTTGGTCTTACCATCCGTAGAGCAAGCGAAGCGCACCTCATTAAGCTCTGGAACCCACACCCCTTCGATGGAAGAGAAGCGTGAAAGGTCAAGGCCCAGTAATCCCTGGTAGGCTGTGCCCTGACACATCCTGCGTATGGGATCCCATAAGGGAACCATGCGCGGCAGCCCCTCGTCGATAGCCATGCACATGGCCGGCCCCTCCTTCGTCCAGAAGAAGGTAAAAGACTGCGTCCCTCCCCCTCGAGGACGGGTCACATTAACAAAGGACTGCCAGTTGACAGGTCCCGAGTGCTCTGATATATGCTCCCAGTCCCAGTCTCTAGGAGAGGCAGTGCCCAGGTAGTAGCCTCTTAGGAACTCCTCGCCACCTACCAGCAGGTAGCGGCCGCAGCGACCAGCACCCAGTATACGCTCACCACGCGAGCCGGTGACCTCGACAGCTAACGAGGCATCCCATGTTGTCTCGTCGCGTACGCCTGAGGGGTAGAAATAGAAAGGGTTGGAGCTGTTAGCAAAGACGATAAGCCTGTTAGCGTAGACGACTGCGAAGTCGGAAGCGTCGATGTCAGCATGAGCTGACGAGGCGGGGGTAGCCCACGACGAGGCTTGCGTCATCGACCGCATGGTGGTGCCATCCATCGTGATGAGCTTGTTGGCGAACATACCCATCCACGGCTTAGTGCGTGCGTTGGCTATAGACTGAACCGTCCAGCCATTGGTGGAGGCATCGTAGATGCTGACCTTACCGGCGCTGCCGTTGTCAGCTGCTATGATCAGCTTCTGTGTGCCGTCATACCAGCGCGCATCGAGGCCGCCGTATATATCGTTGCTGGCCGAGTGGACGACCGTAGCAGTCAGAGGCTCTATGCCCTTGTCCTTAGTGAGCGCACCCCGGGTGGCCAGGTGCATGTTACGCAGCACGCGGTAACGATCTGCCGTCTCGGTCACGTCCTGCCGTATACCGGCATAGACCTGATCCTCCGGCCATGTCCACGCACCACCCCGCTCAATCATTTCTTCTTAGCTTCCTTCTTCTTTTTAGGCTTAGGCCTTCCCGCATTCTCTGGAAACCCATTAAACCTATTGCCTGTGCCTTTACGCATTACAGCGTTGAGGTGAGGGTTCTCCCTAGTATCCGCCACGCTTACGCTCCTTTGCTTTGTATTTGCCCTTCTTCTCTACTATGTCATAGCCATGCTTGCGTGCATAGGCCTTGGCTGCGGCCCGACCAGCTCGGGTGTATGAGAAGTGCTTATCACCAGATGGTGCTTTGACGGTTGGCATATCAGTATCCGTAGTCGACGATGTCGACGGTTTCGAGGCGTGACTCCTGGCGCGACTGTATCCAGCCCATCAGCTCATAGAAGAGTCCCCGGTCATTGACGCTGCCGTAGTATATATCGCTTAGCTCACGTTCCCTGTTGCGGTTCTTAACCGCCATGATCATCGCTGCCCTGGCCGATAGAGCTGCATGGTGATCCTCTGGCACGGGAGAGACGATAGCGAAGGTGGAGCTGGTGTCGGGTTCGGTGGTCCACGCTGCTACGGTGATGGTCCTGGTCGATCCGTTGTAGTCGGTGATAGTCCGGGTCTGACCTACTCCTGTCCCATCCGTGATACGAACCTCCATACCATTATAGAAGTCATCGCGTCGATCGACCTTGCCATAATTAGTGGTGTAGTCGGGATCGGTTGTAAAGAAAGCCAGCGTCGTCGATCCTACCGCCGAAGGGTTCCCCTCGAGCATGTTGCCGAAGGTGGGCACATACCACATACGTATCGCATTGGATATGGCACTGGGTGGCGTGGGTGTGATACGCACCTGATGGCCCTCCATGATGAAGTGCCAATGGTCGGAGAGGTTGACGATACCTGGCGACTCTATGCCCAGATAGTGACGCAGCTCAGCCGGTGGTATATCCTGCTTGGTGGGTTCGTTGAGGTTCTCTGCGAAGATGATGCGAGTGCCCATGCGCGCATTAAGCGGAAGGTCATATAGTCCTTGATCCGCTACGGTAGACAGATCAAAGCGAGCTACGTAGAAGGAGGCATCCTCCTTGACGATGCTGCGTATGATCTCCTGCTGTGCCGTATGGAGCCGGTCCATGACTTCTTCACCAGTAAAGAAGCGGTCAGAAGCGTCAAGATGGCGACGCGCGTCAGCTACCAGCTCGCTCGGTATCATGAGAGTATCTCGTCTGCTTTCTCTTCGCCGTATTGTTGTTCGAGGGCAGCCCACCCATCTTCCTGCGGTGTGTTCCTCGATCCGACAGCACCCTCTTCAGCTTCGCGCATGACGGAGGGAGCTATGTCCTCAGAGATGGCTGTGACTTCATCTTTATAGGCTCTAGCTTTAGCTTCCTGTGCTTTTAAGGAAGCCTCTTCCATGTCGTGTATATGCTTGTTAAGGGCCAGCTGCGACATACGTTGCATGTCGTTGATCTTGAGGTGACGGATAGTGCGTTCATCCAATGGACGGAAAGAATGGTCCGCGTTCTGTACCACATGTACCAGTACATCGCCCCTTTGTACCGTGCGGTAGATGCCCCACCGTTGCCGGCGGGACATCCACTTGACGGACAGCTTATCGTCATAGCCCTGGAGTCGCTTGACGAAGACGCGGTCAGGTATATACATCAGTTACTGGCCGCTATGTTCTTATATACATCTTTTATTTCATCGGCAGTGACACACAGCTCAAGCTCGTAGTCTATCTCAAGCCCGAGAAAGGTGATCTCGCCCGCGGAGTAGGTGGTTACTGCATCTGCCTCAATAAGCCAGGAAAACACGCCAGTCTTAGCTGTAACATCTACCGAGTCAGCATTAATAATACCCCTACTGGAAACCCTGTAGAGGAGGCCAGTAGTGCCACCATCAGCCTGCGCTGCAATGGTTGTGTTCAATGCTGTAGCTGGCTTAATGATCGCCTCGCCTGGGTCAACCTGGTCGTATTTGACCAGCCATGTGACTGAGTCTGTAGCGGCAGGACTTGCCACGTCGATGGTATAGAGAACACGCACGCCGATCTCTTTGTGTATGTTTGCTGTCGATGGCGTCTGGAAGTCAAAGGCACTCGCCTCATCACCCACCTCCATAGAGAGGCCGGCTAATCCAGTGGTGCTGATCACATTGGCTACGGGTGCGCCGGTTCCGGGACCAGCTAGCACATTACCTGATCCATCTGTCTTCATAACGCTAAAGTCACTCCAAGGAATGACTCTCTTCTGTCGCTTATATTCGATGTTCCTATCTCTGATAGCCATCGTTAACCCTTTCTATAACCCGTTATGCCGCCGGAGTCGCGGTTATCCTGATATTTCGTAGTGGTAGTAGGCATTAATATTTACTGCACCTGCCGATACTGCGATTGTAATCGCTTCCGCTGCCGTGTCATTATACAGTGGAGATGGTAGCTCGTGAAGACCAATCGGCAGCGTCATACTATTGGTGCTTCCATCGAAGAGAAATTCCGATCCAATCTTAATCGCAACCCCCTCAACAGCCAGGAGTAAAACCCATACCCGATCTACAACGCCGGTATGCCCGGCTAATAATGGAACCAAGTCAGCACCGGAATTAAGATCGTCGGAGCTGATATTGACATAGGCATGCTCAAGGCCCCACTTACTACTTTCTCCAGCTAATCCCGGTCCAACAGGAATCCTTTTTATTTCTGTAGCCATAGAATAATTCCTTAAATGGGGGGAAGAGCCTTAAGCCCCTCCCCCACGATTATGCTACGACCGGCTCAAGTCACGAATCACGCCCATGTTGTCGGGTGCGGTCGTGCCCATATTAGCGTAGTAGTACAGCGTACCGTCGTAGGTGGCATAACCCTCATTGCGATGCAGGACGTTGCCGTCCTCATCATCCCAGTTCCAGTCTGCCAGCTGATAGATAGCCAGCTCATTCTCGTCCAACCAGAAGAGCATGTCGTTGCCGTTGACGTCTACGGGACAATTAGCGTCCCAGAAGATGGGAATACCACCCCAGCTAATAGACTTAAAACCACCATTGAGTTCCATAGCGTCCGAGTAACGACGATCGGGCGTCATCAGCTGCGCGATCTTACGGAACTGAACACGGCTGGTGATACCACAGGTCAGGTTACCTTCACCCGACTCTTCGATCTCAAGGATCGAGTCGTCTAGCAAGGTGTCCGTAACATTACGAGACGTGCCAGGGGTAGAATGCTCAAATACATTGGCATTCCATTCGGGATAATCAGCTGCGGCGCGAGAGATACCCTGTAGCGTCGAAACAAAAGCCCCGATACCACTGGTCTTACTCGCATCGTCGATGATACCCTGGAGTCCCATCATCTCATTGCCGCGAGAACCTTTGCGATAGACATACTCAGCATCGGCCCACGACTCAGCACCGGCGAGCGTGACTGCATTGCCCGACACAGCCGAGACCGTCTGGTTAGTAATACCAGTAGATCCACCGGATGTAGCAGTAAAAGATTCAAGCACCATATTTGCTTTTATGGCATGTCCGGTATCCATCACAAGGGCCGTAACGCCTGATCCTGTGCCATTGGTAGTACCTAAAACGCCATTGCCCCAGCCAAAGAGCTGACGGTTGACATCATTGCGCAGATCGCGCTCGAGGCCTTCCATTTCGGCCGAGATGACCTTAGTCCAGGCACCCGCTTCGTTGCGCGAAGCAGCGATAGTCGGATGCGTGATACGTATCGTGCCATACAGGTAGTTGTAGCCTACCGATGACTCGACGAGTGTCTGGTTTTGTGGCGTCGGGAGCGCCTCGCCATCGCCCAGGGAAGCGATTGCTTCCGAAGGACGTATGTTGATCGGCACTATCGCCGACTGCCCCGAGACTGATTTTTCTGCGAGGACCCTTTCGAGCCTCGAGAGGAGGACGGTCGCGGTGTTGACCGTCGATTGAAGCCGCGGCAAATAAAGCTTCTTAAGTGCCGCATTCATCGTAGTTAGGGTTGCGCCTGCCATGATTGGTTATCTCATAAGATTACCCCAGCGCATCGTCCCCTTTCTCGGCTAACCAACCAACAGCCTTCTTAAAGTCGTCTCCTCTAAAGCCCCATCGTTTATTCTTAGGATCTTTGAGGCCTGCCATGATATTCTCACTAGCTGAGGAGGTTGATTGGCTATGCGTTACCGGGGGTGTAGCCTTCTGTTGTTGACCTTTGGTCTCGACGTATTGCTGACGCTGGGCGTGCGCCTCTTGTCGGCGCTCGTTATTGATGTCGCGGAACACCCGCGTAGCCGTCTCATGAGAAAAGTTGTCTCCGAAGCGGCTAAGACCCTCCTGAGTGACTACAGCCTTCATCGCCTTGCGCTCAAACGCATCGGTGACATTGGCCTTGTCGAGTAGTCCATCGAGGTGCTGGTCATAGCTTCCTTTGACTCTTTCCTGTGCATTACGGCTATGCTCTTGCTCCACCCGATTAATTCGCTGATGCAGTTGCTGCATCTGCTGAACCACCGGCGAGCGGCTTAAGACATCTTCCACTGAATTAGCCATCCACTTGAGCTCATCCTCGCTCATGTTGGGATTGTTTTCCTTCAGTTGGTCGAGTCCTGTCTTGACCGCTTGCTCTGGTGTTTGACCACCCTGCATTCCTTGCACTGTAGCTGCCACCGTATTCTGGATCATCTGCTGATCCTGCTGTCTACGTGTGGCTGCATACTGTTGTTCAAGTGCAGCTTGGTCTACCGGCTCCACGTCGGCATCGGGTTCAGGCTGAGCATTAGCCTCCGGCTGTGGCTCCCCCGTCTCGTCAGGTTCTGTAGGCTGGGCGTCTCCGAAGAGTTCGTCGAAAGTGTTGTCGTCGATCTGTTCGGGAACTTCAAAAGGCTCGTTCTCAGCGTTGGCACTCTCGGCCTGTGCTGCATCGACCTCTCGCGCTTCACTCATAGATAAATTCCTTAGTAATTATAGATGGAGTTATCGTTAGTATAACTCTGATTATCATCCATTTTATTGGACTTACGTGCTGTTTTAGCGTGTTTCGCTGTTAGGAATCGGTCATGATAACAAAAAGAGTGACCAATTCAGGTCATTTCAGCGTTTTACATACGCCCGGGGTGCGACTTACCAGTGCCAAAACCACCCAGCGTCTTACCATTGAAGCTGCTCATAGCCGGCCCTTCACCGCCTGCGAGGGACCTGGAGGGCTTGGATGAGTTGCTGGTGCCATTAGGCGTGCGCGATCCTTTGCCGCTGGTGTTCCCGGAATGCTTGTACTTGTGAGAGTCTTTCTTGATCTTGCCCATTACTGGCTCCTTATGCCTGGGTGGGTACGTTTTGCTGCCCCATCGCACCGGTATCGGCTACAGCTTGGGCAGCCTGGTCACCAGCCCCCTTCGTTGCTTGGGCAGCCTGCATGACCTGTTGCTGTTGCTGTTGCATGATCTGCTGGTGTTGTCCGGCTCGCTCCTGTATCGCCTGTTGGACTTCTTCCTCAAGGCTGTAGAAGTCGGATTGGAGCATGAAATCGCGGAAGATGGTAAACTGAACGGTGTGGTTATCTATGTTGGGTAGGATTGGATCGGGTTCCTCGCCATCGCGCAAGGCCATCAAGACGCGGCGGGCCTTCTTAGCATCGAGGACATACTCGGAGTCAAACCCTTCGATGTCTAACTTTTCGAGGATCTTGCCCCGTATCTCAGGCTGGCGTATGTCGCCTAATAATCCCTGCTGGGAAGCCTGCATGATACGCTGCTGGTAGGCTACGTCTGATCCCTGTAAGCCTACGCCGGTGCGGACGATCATATCTTCGGAGCCAAAGAAGTCACTACTACTATAATAGTAGGACTCTACTTCTGAGTTCTCACCCAGCACTCGGACGATACGATCCTCTTCCCAGTATTTTTCCAGTATCTGTAAGTTGCGATGGAAGTGTTCGGCCAGCCCAGCTCGCCACTGTCGTATAGAGGCACCGAACCGTTTGTAGGCTCGCTCAAAGATGAACTCTACCGCCGCCCCTGTCTCTAATCCACTCGATCCGGTGGGCAGCTGACCCTGCATAATCTCATGGATACCCGATATGGATCGCATATCGTGGCGTGTCTGCTCCCTTTCGCCTAATACCTGCTGCGGCAGCGGCACCCCTGGCACTTTCTCAGGCTTATAGCCTCCTGTAGAGTGAGGCGACCAACGCAACACCAGCCCAGCTCGGCCCGACACCCTTGAGATACCGGCTCCCTCAGGTATCAGCCATTGGGGGTTGACCATCTGCTTGCGGTTTTGAACGATATTGGAGTCGATAGCATTGATACGTTTTTGCGATGCCAGCTGGTCGGGTATAGGACCATGTCCCCAGAAGGATCCTGGCACATCCCGATACTTTATCAGTGTGTAGGGTAGCTTGCCGTCGCACGAGTCCAGATCCGCGGAGTGCAGTATCTTGTCGTGGGTTGCTATGATGAGCTTCCCATTTTTAAAGCGGCGGTCAGGTATGTGACGAAAAATCTTAACGATAACCTTATCGGAGTCCTCTGGTCGAGTATTAACCATGTCGCCTGTTTCGGTCATCTTGAGGTTGAAGGCACCAGCCCAGTCATCAACGTGTATGTCTTCGGCGGTGACATCTTTGGCCTTGGATCCGAATAAATCCTTGACCCGGTCAATGTCCATCACATCGGTTTCGATGGCGTATCTTACATCAGACCACTCACGCACTGGCTGCGGGTAGAAGTTGAGGAGGTTGACGACATGCTCCTCGAGGTTACCCAGGCGCACTGAGTCAAAGAGCGGCTTGCCCTCTTTGTCTATCTCCTGCTCTTCTACTGAGTCGTATATAGGATTGTTGGTTATGAGGTCACGCTCGACGGCCGTATCGCCTATCATCACATCTTTACAGCTGGCGCATCGCTCGGGAGCTACTTCTTTGCGCTCTGTCCAGCCACAGCTGGGACAGCGCATGATATCATAAGTGACCGCATCTTTGCGCATCTTCATGCGCGGTATCTTTACCAGGTCACCATGCAATCCGTTCCATGTAGAGAAGAGGACAGCATTACCCGTCAAGGCCAGCCAGCTGGCTGCCTCACCCAATAGTTTTGTCTCGGAGTCGAGCCGCTCAAACTCAGAGCGCAGTATGCGCTGGGCAGCCTTGGCCCGGTCGATATCGACCTGGTCCCGTGTAGCTGGATCAACAGTGGGACCTATATCACCAGAGGTGAAGAGGTCTTTTACGTAGTCAAAGGTTTCTACGAGGTAGTTGGTGACTGGCGTAGGCACCCACTCCTCGAGGGCATGTCTGTCGAAGGTCTGCTGATGCTGGTTGAATCGTATCCACTGTTGGCCGGATACCATATGCATCGCTTCTTTGACTACATAATGGAGTCCATAGCGGGATCGAGAGGTGTAATCCCACACATTAGAGATCAGCTTGAGCTCTTCGTCGCGGCTGCGAGGAGCGCGAGTGAGTTCGCTGATCGGAGAGGAGTCGGTGCTATAATCAGCCATAAGGATATTGTCCTTACAGCTACGTAAACTAATACTTTTATTTTGTCAAGGATATTTCATGTTACGCGACAATTTCGGACGTTGTCCGAATGAAATTAATATCCGGACACTTTTTCCGACAACTTCCGACAACGCAAGGCATTGGTAGACAGGAGGTTAGTAAAAGTTGTCGGGATGAAATTAATTTTTGGACACTTTTTCCGACAACTGTCCCTAAAATAATTTAGGAACGATTATTCCTAAAAAGGAACAATTATTCCTTATATTTATTGAATCAAATCCACAGATGAGGAGGATTAATCATGTTGAAAATTATTGACGGCAGGCGTTACAACACCGACACGGCTACAGAAGTAGCAGAATATTCTAATTATCTGGGCGCAGGAGATTTCCACAACCTAACAGAAACGCTATACAAAACTCCCAAGGGAGCATGGTTCATTCATGGCAAGGGTGGACCTCAGACAGCATGGGCGCACTACGTTGGGAGTGGAAATGGGCGCACTGGAGGTGAAGGAATGCGTGTTCTTTCCGATGAAGAGGCCATGAAATGGCTTGAAAGACACAACATGGCTGGCGAATTAGAGGAACACTTTGCTGATAAAATAGAGGACGCATAATGAGCATTGCCCACGAGATAGAGGTCGCCGCAAAGGGCGATCCGATAGCCATGATGGCAGCGATTGAGTCGATGTCCGCCGACGAAAATCAGGACTGGACAAACGAGCGATCGACCTACACGTTTGACGATGGCAGCGCCTTGGTTTTTATCGGACCCCACGTTGAGCGCGTCGAACCCAAGGAGGACATATAGGGTTTTTGTACGTACAGCTTATTTCCTAGATGTCGGGGGTATGGGGTATAGGGATACACGTACCCCCGACATCTAGGAAATGGATCAGAAATGGATCAGAAAAGGATTGATAACCATGAAAACAGTACAACTTTGATAACTATGAGAACTAATCATACTACTCTAAGTTATCATGTTTATCATGATTGTACTGTTTACCACCCCCGTACAATTGATAACCTTCTCGACCTAGTCGGTGGCGTTTAAGTCGTCCCGAGTAAGCGGTGGCAGCGGAGGATCGAAGAGGGGTTTTATCAGTGGATCGGAGAATAGCTCTGTATTGATAGGACCGTCAATGTCCGGATTGATCATATTCACAAATATACGTTGCATGCGCTCCCAGCTGTCTCTGGGAAAAATCATGACAGGCTTGGGATCACGAGGCAATACCCAGTAGGACCCCTCAAGAACAGAGGAGATAGCAATCTCCACGGTGGATAATACCCCATCCATGAAAAGATCATAAGCCAATATGTTCTCTATATCCTCTGTTAGAGCATGCTTAACCGGATTATCCCTGTATCCTATGTCCTTTTTAAGATCAGATAATACAGATTCCGATCCCGATCCTGGCACCCCAGCATGACCGTCTCTTTTCTTGGGTATGCCTACGTTATCGGGAAACTCATAAAGAGGGACGACGACCTGGTCACCGGTGCTGGTGGTGAGGCGATCTGTCTTTGCCCTGGTCTGCCCTCGATGGGCAGTGCCTATGACATGATCTGACTGACCTTGGGGTGGCTGCGACTCGTTGCCCAGTGGCATTAGCTTCCCTCCACGTCCGCTACACTTACAAGTGGATCGGATACACCTGGATAGGGATTATTATTCATGTAAGACTCGGGCGTTTCGGCCTGCAGATGAGCCAATCGCACCTGCATCGCCAGGTTCTCATAGCGGTTCATCTGGGCCATGCGTTCCTCCCGATCCCTATTGGCCTGTCGTAAAAGGATAAGAACGACAGCAAACATCAGCATATTGGTAAAGATGAGATAATAGATCAAAACAGAGACTCCATTACACTGGGATACTCAATCCACTCTTCCTGACGCCGCAGCGCCTGCTCGGTTAGTCGTTGCTCTCGAGGGATGCGTGCTACGTCTATATCTTCCTCGCCTATCTCTGGGATAGACTCACCGTCTACTGTCGGCAGTAGAACATTATACTTAGTCTCATCAACAGCTAATTGAACGACAAACATCTCTATAGCTAAAAGCCATGCCATAACCAGGTCATCGTGGCCGCCTGAGACAGCTTGGAAGCGAGTGCCGTTGTAGGCAAATATCTCAAACTGAGCAATGAGCGCGCTCGAGCGCGGAATAACATTGCCCTCCTGCATGTGGTGACGCCCCTGGGCTACTAAGTGCGGCCTAGTTCGGACGTTGCAATGATATCCGAGCTTGGGGCTGGCCTCATCGAAGGGCTTGCCCGAGTTCGTCTGCTGGAAATAAATATTCCGATACCCGCAATTAAACAGAGTGCGATTGCACCCGCCGTCTTGGTTGTTTTCGATGCCGACCAGTGCATTGTTATACCATGTCCCTACTGTGTAGCATAGCTCCCCCAGCTCTATTGGGTCTATCTTACCTTGCACCTCGCAGACCTGGTCGCCGGTGTGCATGCGAATGACTTGAATGACCGAGTCGTCGCCTTTGGCTAATCCTTGAGCTGGGTCGCAGCCTATGACATAAGTCTGTTCGGGTATAGGCTCCTCCCAGACGCGCACATCACGACTCATAGAAATCAGCCTCCACTGCCTTTTTAGCCTCTTCCTCTGATGGAACTGCTGCGGCGACCTGCATCAGCTTATGGGCCCCTTCGATGGCTGTGTTTAGCACCTCGTTGGGGTTTACAGCCGGGGCAACGCGCTCAATCACCTTGGCGTCAGTTATGAGCTTGCGGTGCCATTCAAGGTATGTCTCCGCAGCCTTCACATGACCAGTTATAGCCTTTTTGTAAAGTGCCTCGAGTATCTCGCTTACATGCTCGAGGCCGGCCCCTGCAATCTTGAGCATGTGCCTATGGTGGACCTCTGGAGATTCGGCCATCTCAACGAACTGCTTGTCCGTCTCCCACCCATGAGCCTCGGCCAGCTCCGTCACTGTGCTATATTCCCTCATGGCCTTGGGCTTGGAATGCCACTTGGCCAATGTCTCGATCTGCGCTTCACGCTGCTTTGAAGGTAGATTAGGACGCATAGAACAAAACCTTACCCTTATCGTCCATCTCCAGAAAACCCAGATTTGGAGAAGTTGTTTGGTCCCTCAGGTTGCGTATCAGCTTATTGTCGAAAGCCAGCTTATGCCCTATCGGTATCCATGATCCATATACGCGAGCCTCTATCTCATCTTCCCCCCACTGACGCATGAGCCGCTCCCGCCCCTCGGCCGGAAGATGGGGGTTATCCATCATAGACCACTGATGAAAGTCAATGTCCTTGGCCTCTCGAGGTAAGTAGAGCTCTTCGTAAATCCAGGGAACTCCCTTGTCCTCGAGGGGGGTCATCGTGCCGGTCATGTATCCATTGAGGTCGGCAAGGCGGGCGCTGCACTCTGAATAAATCTCTTTAGGTTGCACCTCATCTAAGTGCACTTTATGCAGCTTGACGCCCTGGAAGGTCTTACGCTTCTGAGTGGAGAACTTAAAGCGGATCCATGAGTCGTTGGTGAACTCTATAACATGATTGCTCCAACCATTCTTGGGTGAATAAATACACCCGTCCTTAACCATATTCCACATCGGACCCGTCTCGTCTTCACCAAGTATGTCCTCATATACGACTTTCTCGACATTCTGGACTGCTGTCTCCTCGGTGTCAGATACTACCCATATATGTATAGGAGGCTCGCTGAACCTTCGCTCGGACTCAGGTAGATCAGCATACATAACCTTTGTAATAGGATCAATAAGGAGCGCATCAGCAACATCCTCCATCATACCCAGTACGGTTTTACCTGCTCTATTGCCGGCCGTCGCCCATTTGTTCTTGGCCATCGAGCGGATGAAACCTACCTGGCAGGGTGAGTTACCGTCATAGCCTCCGTATACATTACCCTTCCACTTACCAAAGGGTTGAAACTGGAAGAAGGGCGAGGCTAATAGGTTCATGACCGAACTATAAGCCTGCGGCTCCAGCTCCTCGAAAACATCTTTGAGCCACGGTTTTCGTTCAACCTCGAGCGCTACTTCTACGAGGTTGCTAAAGGCGGTCATGCCCAGTTGATCTCCACGGTGTGATACGGCGCCCCACGCAACATCTTATTCAGACTGTTCCATGCGCGAGACGACTGAGCAACACCCAGCTTACCGGCGGGAGCGTTCATCTTAGCCGATCCTATGGCCAGGCAGCCCTGCACATCGTCGCCGGTATTGCCCTTATGTATCAGGCATGCGTAGCGCTTTGTGGCTCGGGACTTTTTAGAGCTGACAGTCCCCCCTACAAAGGCCCAGGTGTCGCCAAACTTCTTCGATTTAAAGGGTATCAGGGCATAGTATCCGTTTGGAATACAGGAGACCATTGACTTATTATCTCGCCAGGGCTTCTCTATGCCGAAAAAGGTCTTATCATCAATATTTATTTCAGAGAGGGTTCCAGTGCCATCCATCGCAACCCTAGTAATTGTCATGTGCATTGGCCTACTCCTGCTCCCGATAATACCATGGCAAACAGCGACGTTATCCTTACGTTCCACGTGGAACTGTCCTTACTGTAATTACAACAAGAATTATCGTTAGTCAAATATTTAGTTACTTTGGTCTATAATTATAGACTTTTCCCGCTCTGGCACTGTTATTGCATGTGGTGAGTTATCATTGGTTAAAAGTTGGGTAAATAATTCCCAGTTCATAACGACGATCGGCTCAGAGCGGTCCTTCTTCAGAAACAGCAGGTCGTTGTCCGCTTTCCACTTCTCGAGCTGGGCAAAGCCCTCGCCATTGCTCCTGGCTTTAACTTCTGCTCGCAGCTCATTCACGCCCTCGATGGCCTTGCTGTTGCCATCAATCGGAATCACAACATCTCCGCTAAATGAACCACCGGCTGCCCCAGACAAAGGCACGCGCTCAGCATAGATCCCTTCGTCCCTCAGTCTATTGACCAACTCACGCTCAATACGTGCGCCCTTTGCGCGGCTCATCCTGCCCATAATATCCTATTGTCGTTATAAGGTTCGTCAGTAATGATAATAAGGACAATGGCACTAGTCAACTAAAAAGTATGACAGAAAACCTGAGTAAATGAAACAAAAATCGCAGATAGGTAGATGTCTACCTACATTTCTCATCCTGGTTATTGATTTTTTGAAAATGTTTTTTTATCGTGTAATTAAACGAAGCTGAGGAGGGATAAAACAGGTCTATGAATAACAGAATAGACTACAATAAACACATTGCTGACAATCTAAAATTGGCAATCAAATCACAGGGGCTAACTCAAGGACAGGTAGCCCAAAAAGCGGGAATTACACCCAAAACTTTGCGGAATATGTTGTCTGGCTCAGCGCGGATCGACGTTAACCTCGCCGCTGAAATATACTCAACACTGGGATACGACCCAGAATCAATCATCAGGCAACCGAAGAAGATCATAATCCTTACCAATATAAGAGCAATCGACGTAATGCTCGGTAGGATCTACAATCAATACGCGTACAGTGGTGTAGTTGCCCTTGGTGAATATGTATCGGATGATTACCGCTGCTGTAGCCCCCAATACAACCAGTGGAATCGTGGGTCTATTAAGGAGGCATTTTACTCCATCAAGAACAAAAAGGGCGATGGGATCGAATTATGGGGGATGTCATACGAGTCTGAGATGCGGCTAACGTCGGAGAATCGTCAAGAGGAAATCCACACGATTGAGCCGCAACACGCAACGGTGATCACGGACCATATCATCGGAATATCAATCCTACGCACAACAATATCTGAAAAGGATGGAAACATAGAACACGTCCTTAAATACGGAAACGACTACTTGACATTGGATACCTCGATAAAAAAAATAACCAGAGAGGCTGCGAGCTTTAAGGTCACTCAAAAGCTCTGGAACCATCAAGTAAGAGCAGTAGATCAAGTAAATGCAGCCGATTTATAATCAACCAAACCGGTCGAAGGTGGAAAGATGGATTACAAGGAAGAGCAGTTAAAAAGAGCACTGGTCAGAACAACAGTTCTGATGGAGGAATATATGACGACCATGCAGCTGGAGCGGCCCCTGGTCAAGCTCCAGCTCACCGTCAACAAATGCCTGACCGATGAAAAGAAAATGAAAGAGGTTGACGCACAACAATGACTGTCCTTACATTGTCCTTATGGACAAACTCAGGCAGGCATGCCACGCTCGCCTTCGTCCAGTCCTCCTCAGGACAACGGGGGGGTGCTTATAGCAAGCACTCCCCTACCCCATTGACCCCGAGGATGATCTGGCGGGAAGGCCCGGGTTTCAAGTAGACACAACTTCCATATAAGGTTCGCGGCCAGCTCCGCGCACGGCAACACTGCCACCCGCCATCGGTCCCCCTCGAGGACCGGACAACAATGAGTCTCGAAAACCTCTCCGATGGCAGGAGAGCAACGCCCAGATGGGAAACGCCCGTGAGCGACACGATAACCGCGGATGGATGTCAAATGGAGGAAAAAGACTACCAACAGCCCCCGGAGGGGGCTGCCCCTCTGTCCAGTCCGCCGAAAAAGTCAGCCAATAAAGACGATGAAGAGTTAGTAGATGCCATAGCCTCATGGCATGCAACACCCGAACCCCTACGCAACAGTAAGACCCTCAACGGACTCGCCAAAGAGCTGAACATACACGCGGGAGGAAGATTCTACGCACTAGCCCACTCCCCCGAAGTGTATCACCGTATGCTGGTAAAAACAGCCGGCAGCGCCCTCAAGCTCGCACCCCACATACTATATGTCCTCGGACAGAAAGCACTCGAGGGACACCACGGGTGTGCTAAGATCTATCTCGACTTCGTGCGGCTCGTCCTGACCGACGAGAAGATCATACAAACATTTGCTCCAAAGAGGCGGGAGAGAGCGGAGTTGATCCAAGACGTGGAAGCCGGAGCGCAGGAAATGCTTAACCTCGCCGATAAGCTCGGAGAGGAAGAAGGAAAAGCGCTAAAGCTTCTAAAGGATAACGCACATACCACCGCGTAGCCTGGTGCGCGGTCGCTACGCTCCCGCTGATAACAACCAATAAATTAATACAAGATTTTAAAGGACAACGGTGAGGAAGGCTGCGAGAATATGTGGCCTTTACGTTGTCCCTAATCACCTGCCCGTCTGAGCACCCGAACAAAAACCCATATAATGAATAAGGAGAGAAATGAGTAAAAAAGGCTGGGTTACAATCGACTGGGGTAAGAGCAAAGAGCTGGAAAATAAGCCTATATACAAAATAGACAAGCTGTCTTTCGATGACTTGGACACTCTTCGGGACGCTTTGCTTGCCTATCAACACAGGCATGAGGAATTATTAAAGATCTACATCGGGAATATGTACCCAGCTATATCTGGAAGAGCAATCGAAAAGTCTGTATTGCTTAGAGAACGCCTTGAGAAGATCTTGCGTCCAATTAAGGATGATATTAGAAAACAAACCGAATCCCCAGTATCTGAAAGTAGACTAAAAGAGATAGAAGAATCAGAATTAACTTTCAATAATGAATAGGAGATATATGATAGTCTATAGACTACTCTTCACAGATTTAGGATTCGAACCAATAGAAAAGCTCGACCTCAATAAAGAGGAAATGATTGGAGAGCTTAACTTCGCATCCGAATCAGACAATGGACACGAGTGTGCAGCACCCTACTACTCCTACTTCAGCTCCAGGAGACAGGCCGAAAAGTATATCAAGGAAAACAGCGAAACCGCAACAGAAGCCAACTGCGTCACCTGCGGACGAGACGTTAAAGACGATGAAGAGCTACAGATAACCAGCGTTGGGATACTCTGCCAAAGCTGCTACAGTGACGGACTTACCGATCAGAATATGTATATGGAGCTCTACAAGGAACCTGTCCTTGTAATTTGTAAGGAAGACACGTCAGCCTCTTAACTCACAGGTTTTCGCCCCTTTTGTATACGAGGAGTCAATTCTTCCCCCCTTGGCGAACCTTAGACCGGGGAACCCCTCCCTACGGGGGGCCTTATAAACGCAGTCGGCGAATCATGATACCGGCTCCAGCCTCTCCTCACTCCCCGCTCCACACACCGCACACACCCCACCAAAGAAGCGGCCGCATAACGAGTTACAAACTCCACGAGCTACCCGATCGCCGCCACACTCCAGGCCACATGTGCAACCCTTACGACTCACAGTCCACCGGGAAGGGTCGGAAGCAACGCCGATTACCCCAGACGCCATCGCACACGGAGGTTCAAACCTTTCGCCACTCCTTGTGCCACGCAAGAGTCGCCCCGCCCTTGAGGATGTCAACTCTCCCTAATCGGTCGCGTTGCCTGTATCGGACCACTCCCCGTCCAAGCATTACCTCACCTACTCGCTCGTTGGGTCCCGCGTTGTTCCAACGCCCAACGATCTAAGGTGGCTCGCTGGAGCGTGTCGCTTCGCGTATAGGGCTGATAAATATACGCCGTTTCCCCTTGCTCGACATCATTATGATGTCTGCGCGAGGAGTGCTTTCGCCCATCGTTAACCAAACAAGATAGACCTCGTTGTCGGGTAGCATACCGACCTACCAATCAAGTCATTTCCAACACCAGCCATCCCCTCTCACATCACCCAGAAATGCCTTGACAGGCAGGCCAAACGCCGTTCCTGGGTGGGTATAGTTTTTAATTTCCTTAACTCTTTTCAGTGAGGTGTAACTGATGGCTTCAGTAATAAGAAAGAAGTATTGGAAGTTTATCGACCCTAAGCTACAGAGGATCGGTGAGCACTTGTTCGCTATTGGTGGCACAAAAGCCAATAGCGACTTACGCAATCGGGTATTTCGTCTTTATGCCGATAGCTTGGAGTCTCTCCGGCAATCTCTCGACGTCATACCAGCAGCAATACTCTTCATCTACATAGCTACCAATGGCTTGGTAGCTTAACCAAACGAAGGAGAACAAGATGGAACTTGGAATCATCATCTTTGCATTTGGTTGGTGCATTGGGGCAGCCATGATGGCTATCAAGGCCGACAGAGACAGATAATGACGGAGTGCTTGCCCTTAGGTCCGTCAACACCAACGGAGACCTGCACGCAGGTAGCAGGTCAACCATCACTTTCTTGGTTTGTGTTTAACGAAGAAAACGATGTGTGCATAGTTCGTTACGCACACATTCAGGAAAGTGGTGAGGTAGCAGAGGAGCTGGTGCCTGTTAACCAGCTTCTTGACAGAAAGTAGCGGAGAGATTGTACAAAATAGCGGCCACGTCAGAGACGTCACCTCTGGCGTGGCCTTTCCACTCACATAGCACCACAGCATTGGAGTAGATATGTCAGTATCTAAGCATTTTAGTGCCTTCGCGCAAGCGTTGGCCTTTTCAAAGTCGCAACCCCTCAGTGTATTGAAGTCATCGGACGATGGCTTCATCGTCACCACGCGCAAAGGCAGCGCATTGGTCACCGAAGCTGACCAGCGTGTCAGCAGGGACGTGCCACTGCCCTCTTCTGGTGGCTACAAGTACCGTAGCCAGCACAAGGCGTGCATAGCAGCTCAACAGCGCGCTGATCACTTAGCGGCTCTATCAGCTGAAGAGCGGCGCGCTGAACTGGACGCTCCCCTATCTACTGTCGGGCTGACGCCCGAGCAGGAGAGGAAGGTAGTGGCTTGGGGCTACGCTCTGGCCTACGTCACGCCCGACCAGGCCAATAAGAGCTGGGCGGTCACAGACCGTCCTATCGACTATACGTCCGTCAAATTTGTCGGACGTAAGAGGATTGCTCCTATTCCGGAGGTAGCCCCTCCCGAACCGATCGACTTGGTTCGGGATAGACTTAACCGCCTCATAGTTGAGAGGCGCAATGCTCCTCAGGGGCTTCAGTTCCCATGCCCCAACTTAGATCGGAGGATCCGAGAGGCCAAGTTAGAACTTCAGTCCTTCTTGCGCTTCGAGCTGGTAGCCGCCGCAGTAGATGGCGACATCCAAGCGGCAGACAGGCTCCTCAAAAACTTAGTAGGCCTGCACGAGTCCCGCGTACATGAAATACTACGCGAAGTAACTCAGGAGCGCGAGGAACCCCAGGCTGCCGACCTGTCCAAGGCAGCGTATGGCAAGCTCGCCCGCTCTGGACGGGTGCGTTGCTTCTCTCATAAGCATGCGGTCCGAGAGACTGTGGGACGTATGACAGGCATCGACCCTCAGACGCAGACGAGACACCGCTCTGCGACATGGAGGTCTTACACCCCTCCCCGCTTCTGCGTAATAGCTAAGCACCGTAAGAGGGGTGACTGGTGGGTCTTCGAGGACAAGACCATCAGGCATACATCAAAGGCCTTCGAAACGAACGAGATCTACCGCAGAGATCGTTCGGAACGTGGCTACTGGGTGGAGCAGATGTCCACCCCCGTTTCTATACCCACTTGGTCGGTGGAGGTCATGTGCTCCAAGCAGAGCATACAGACAACCACTCGCGCCATAGATGGTGAGCGTGCGGGTAAGAAGATCATCGCCGCCCTGACTTCAGGTGACGGTAACACCCCCTTCGTCCTTGGTGAGATAAGAGAGGCAGACGCAGACACCCTCTCAGATATCACCGTAGAGGAGTGGGAGGCAGGCTTCATGACCTTTGCCGAGAATGAGGCGGAGGCTGAAGCGGCGGTTGCAGACTAAAGAAGCGGAGTATCGTGGAGGGGGTGGGTTACGGGTGCTACTGCGACCGATCGTGCAGTGGCTTCAGTCACCATACCTCAGAGATCGGCTCACCTCCTCCTTCACTTATCACCTCTTTCCTAAGGAGCTTAGCATGGCTAAGACATCTTTGGCATACCTCAAGCAACACCTCGACATCGCTGGCGACTTCCGCGCAGAGTGGGGCCGCCTCAGTGATGAAGAGAAGGCCGACCTCAAAGCAGCGGCAGAGGTTGAGATGGCTCAGAACATCGAGCTGGCTACCGCCGCATAACCACACCCCTGCTGGTGGTTCCAGGCATACAGCCGCCTGGAACCACCAGCACTATCCCTTTGTCCCCGTGGCCAGCCAAGCCTCAAAGGGATAGCCCCACCAACAGCAACAGCAATGAATGTAAATATTGCAACCACCACACCCACCACACACCACACACCCTACTCCCCACCACTCCCCAATCGTCGAGGCTCGAAGCTCAGCAAGTTCCCCGATCACGGTCCGCCAAGGGGGGGGCCGTCGATGGGCCTGTTTCGACGTCGATGGACCTTAAAAAAGAAAGGGGCGAGAAATTTATGAGAAGGGATTGGACGGAACGGGGGATGAGATTAACGCTCTGGAGTTCATTCTCTTACATCGTATATCACTCCAGTGCATACCTATACCGCATCTTTATTAATGGAGGTTAGCCTATAGATATTTTCGATTTGATGCTGTCCTTACTGTCCTTATATTAGAAGGCCATTGTCCTTACAATAACCCAGCCACACCACATAAAGAAGCGAATCATTATGACAGAAGTTGAAGTCGAAGAGCTTACACGACAGCTCGATCATGACCTCATCGACTGTCGCCAGTGTCCTTACTTCCAGCACGCTGCGGCGTGTCCATCTGAGGCATCAACGGTCTGTCCGACCTGTGGCCTCAAACTTATCCATGAGGAGGATAGTCATGGCTAACAAAGTTCTACTCGTAGGCAATCTTGGCTCCGATCCCGAGCTGGGCACCACTAATTCGGGAACTCCGGTCGTTAACCTCAACCTGGCTACCAACGAGAAGTGGACCGACAAGCAGGGCGAGAAGCAGGAAGCCACTGAATGGCACCGCCTGGTCTTCTGGGCGCGTCATGCTGAGATCGTCACCCAATACTGCGGCAAGGGCTCCAAGCTCTTTGTCGAAGGATCGTTGCAGACCCGCTCCTGGGAGGACGAGCAGGGCAACAAGAAGTACTCCACCGAGATCCGGGTCCGCAACTTCGAGATGTTGGACCCGAAAGGGGCGAGAGATAGTGGGAATGGGATGAATGACGAAGAGTCGGTCCTCGCTGAACTGGAGGAGCCGCTCGCCTTCTAACACACCTTGTCCGTGTCTGACTCATGGGATATACCCGACAGTCAGGGGGAGAGCACGGACACTGAGGGGGCTTGGGCTGGGGAGCCGAGCCCCTTCCCTTTTCTTGGAGGGTTGTAGGAAGTTCGCTGCTAAAACCGCGAGGCGGCAGAGCGTTTACATCGCCAGAGTTACCGCCGGAATGGCGGTCGATGTAGAACTACAACCCTCCAATAACCTTTAACCTGAGGAGCACATGCGATGACCACAGCCATCGTAGACAGTGCGGGCATCACGTCGATGGACCCGCAGGAAGTAGAGTCCGAAAAGAATGAAGTGCTTGACGAGCAGATCGCTCAAGCACAGGACATCCACCAGCTTACCGACCAGCGCGAACGTTACAAGGCCATAGCCATCAATGAGCGTAAGCGCGCACAGAAGGTCGCCGAGTTCATGCACCAGCATATCAAGGCCGGTGCCAAGGAGCGCACAGCCCTCGAGCTGAGGGTGGCAGCGCACCAGCAGGAGATAGCCAAGAACCTGGCCGAACTGGGCATACTCAAAGAGCAGTTCACGACACTCACCGCAGAGCTTAAACAAGCACGCCTTGCTATAACCCGATTCCGGGCAGGACAGGACGCCGTCCTCGAGGCCAGCGAAGAGGAAGTAGAAGGTAAAGAGGCGGCATGAATGGCAATGGACTGTCGAGCGCAGAGGTGATCAGAGCATCGATCACCGACTGCGTGTCGCGTAAGCCAGCGCGCACCTACCGCATCCCGGTATGGTGCGTCTGGTGCGACAAGCCTGGGTACAGGGATGTCCCAGAGGATGCCAATACCGTTATCCTCCGCGGTTGGTCCTGCGAGGATTGCTCTAACGAACGCAACACATGATAGCAGCTCAGCCTGGGCGGTTCATAGGAACCGTTCGGGCTTGGGATGTTTACCGGTTCACCAGGGTCCATGTCGATGGACCTGTCCTGAGGAGGAACGATGTCGAAGAAGAACAAATACCAGTTCAGTGAGACCCTCGAGCGTATGAAGCAGGAGGTCGAGGATGCTAACGAGGCACGCGACGCGATGCTCATCAGAGTAGAGCGCTTAGAGATAGAAAACAAAAGGCTACGCACACTAATAAAGGAATAGGACGATGCCCTACCCCCACACTCCAGGCTCTAAGGGCGAGGCCGACACCGGTAAGAAGGCTGCCAAGCAGATGAAGGATAAGGCTGGCACGCTGCGGCGTATGGCTCTCGACTGCCTGTCGATAAACCTCTTTCGAGCTGACCTCGATGGTCGGCCTTCGGGTATGACTGCTGACGAGGTAGCCGACACATGTCGGTGCGACATACTGGCTATGCGACCCAGGCTCAGCGAACTAAAGAGGCGGGGGATTATTGAAGATTCCGGACACCGTCGAAGTAATAAGTCCGGAAAGCTGGCTGTCGTATGGCAGCTGGCACTAAACCCACAGCCACGTAATGGAGTAGATCATGTTAAAGAACCTACCGGTGAAGGATCTGTATCCCTCACCTCACAACAATCGGACCTCTTTCGAGGTGACGACCCTGGCCGAGTCCATCAAGACGCAGGGTCTCATAGAGCCAATAGTCGTACGGCGTTTGGCGTGTAAGGATGGCGAGTATGAGATCGTCTGCGGCGAGCGTCGCTGGCGTGCTCATATAGAGGCAGACCTCGACACGATCGCAGCTATGGTACGCGAGCTATCCGACGAGGATGCCAGGGCTATCACCCTCACGGAGAACATGCAGCGGGAGGATCTGTCTCCCCTCGAGCAAGCCGAAGGGGTCCAGTCATACCTCGATATGGGGTGGGACATCGCCCGGATCGCCTCGCAGCTGGGTCAGAACAGGACCTGGGTAGCCAGCCGAGCCAACCTGTGTAAGCTCACTGACTTCTGGAAGACTGAGCTTAATGAGGTTGCCGAAGACGAGTATAGGATGGCGGTCATACCACAGTATCCCATACGCCACCTCGAGGCTGTAGCTAAGCTGAGTCCCGATGAGCAGGATGGACTGCTTAAGATCCTCAATGCTAAGTCATACGTGCCCAGCTATGCCGAGCTGACTCGCCAGATAGAGGAGCGGACACGTCCACTGAAGAAAGCCCCCTTCCCGATGGACTGGAAGGTCCTCAAGAAGAACGATGAGGGCAAGGAGGTTGTCCATGTTGCTGACTGCGAGTCCTGCCCGATGAGGCAGGGAGCCGCACCTGACCTCTTCGGTGTCAACAGCGGCGTCGAAGCCAAGGACGATAAGTGTCAGTCGTCCAAGTGCTACAAGCGCAAGGCTATCTTGTGGAGTAAGCACAAGCTCAGCCTCGAGCGCCAGAAGACTAAGGAGTCCCTCGAGTCCAGCCGCCCCTCCTCTGAGTTGGTGTTGGACCTGCGCCGCCACATAGAAGACACTCGTATCTACTATACGGCGCGTGGTGTCAAGTCGTTGGAGGATGAGCAGTTCGAGAAGTGCCTTAAGGCTGATGATAATGCTCGCAAGGGCATGTGCGAGGGGACCTTGATCTACGTCCTGCAGGTCACCGACAAGCAAGCCGAGCAGGACAAGAGAGAGAAGACGGCTTCCAAGAACGACCTGGAGTCTGCTGTTCGCTATGCCCACAGGCAGCAGACAAGGGAGGTGCAGAAGTCTATGCGCGAGTCACTGAACAGCCTTGCCATACCTGGCATTGGGGTGCCCAATGGAGACACGACGACCGTAGTCATGGCCGTCCTTGGTCACGCTATCGACCGCAGCCTACCTCTTCAAGATGCCTATGAAAAGGTGGGTGAATGCTCTGCGGACTGGGCAACCTCTCTGATAGAGTCGCAGATAGATCACATGGAGATACCCAACCTCCAGTTCCTGGCCTTCCTGCTGAAGATCAGCGACTTCGATGAGATGGTAGCAGAGGCACAGGCTAAGCATCCCTACCCTCAAGGCAAGGCAGCACAACGCTTTGTCACCAGGATGAAGAAGGCGGCATGAAGTCAATCATGCTTATAGGTAGGACCCACGAAGAGGTGGAGGTGCAACGTCAGAAGACGATGGAGCACTTCCCCCCTTCGTCCTACTCAACCTATATAGGCAAGACGATGAGAGATGGCGAGAAGTGGTTCGCCATAGGCTATCGTGAGACGATCATGGAGGAGGACGAATGAGCAAGAATCGCGCTAAGGGACGTCGGTCTTACTACCGCACGGCCCTTATGCGCCTGATCGAAGAGAAGGTCACCAACACCAATGTGACCCCCGAGGATTTTGACGCAATTTTAAATTTTCACCGCTGGTTATCTGAAAGAACGGCCGGCGAAATAGAGGAGGTGATCCGCAATGGCAAGTAGGTACTGGCACAAAAACATTGTGACCCGCCGGTCCTCGATGGTCGATCCATACGTCAGGATGGCTGCGGCTGTGCTTGTGCAGGCGGCCCAAGACCTAAAGAAAAGCAATGCCTTTCTCTGTAAGCACGAAGGAGTAGACTACGACAAGGCATCTCTCAAGATGCAACGTGCAATAAAAGGAGCGGAAGCAAGTAAGGAGAGTGCGGAACAGTTCCTACTCTCAACGGACAGTCCCTGGCACCAATACCTGGAACTCAACGGGCATGTGCTGCCAGTAGACAAGGCTATTGACTTAGCCTTAACCGCGGAGGATGAATGACAGATATAGATGATCTGGATAGGCCGGAGGAGATCCCTACGGAGACAGAGTATCTGGAGGGTGATCCAACGCTCACCATCAACAATGACTCCGAGGCAGACAACACTATGGAGATCATGGCCTACTGGGAGCGTCAGGCTCAGGAGGTTGAGCGAGTATACGATGGACGTCGAGACCGCCTCGAGGAATGGAAGAGGAGGCGCCTCGATACGATTGAGAGGAAGCTGGCCTATCACAACGCAGGACTCAGCTATTACCTGGATAGGCTGGGCATTAAAAAGAAAGACCTGCCAGCTGGTACATTCCTGCGTAAGACGAACTCATTGCAGGTTGTCAATCCACCCAATGAGTTAGAGGTCGTGGCTAATTTGGTCGAGCTGGAGGAGTATCAACAGTTCGTACGGACCAAGATCACCCACACACTAGACCGCTCAGCTATACTCAAGCACTTTAAGGACACAGGAGAGGAGGTGCCTGGCATCACGATTGACCGGAAGGATCCGACCTTCCAGGTCAAGCTCAACACTAGTGAGCCTGTCCTTACAAA
>VTLG01011126.1_pt1 | contig 35799 bp, 47 predicted proteins | sample 4694571 | NCBI WGS metagenome assembly VTLG01 (sample SAMN12604809, study PRJNA352737) | marine metagenome | biome: ENVO:00000447; feature: ENVO:00000209|ENVO:00000569|ENVO:01000036; material: ENVO:00002151; isolation source: viral sequences binned using virsorter ...
TCATTGCGCTTTATGTGAATGCGAGCATTATACCGATGGTAATCATTGTTTTGATGATTGGGATCAGTATGACCTAGACTTGATTGTAAAGGTTTTAACTCATGGGTAAACATAGGCAGTTTAAAAATAAAGGTAACTCTGATTTTTACGTAGGAGGCGAGTATGTCTATAAGCATAATCGAGTTCCAATGGACTATGTTAATGGTTATCGATTAACTAAGAAGTGGTTGAAAGAGGATTACACAAAGAAGATAGAAGGGACTTATGGGTTAAAATTAAAGTTCTTTCCTCGCAAAGAATCAGCAGATGTAGAGAAAGAAGGCCTAGAGTTATTGGCTAGGCATTTTATCAGTTATTGTTGGGGGTGCGGTGTTGGTCGAAGCAAACATAAACCTTTTGAAAAGGCTCATGTATTGCCAAGGTCAAAATGCAAAGTAGAGAAGTATTATGATAAAGAACATAACAAAGTTCTACTATGTAAACAGTGTCATAAGGATAGTCCTGATACGACGAATATTGAATATTTCTATCAATGGATTAGTCAAAAAGAGCCATATTTTGAAAGCCTTTCAAAAGGTGTATTCAAAGCTATAAAAGGCCGTTATTCGTTAGCAGAGATTCAAAAGTTCTTTGATCATGATAACTCAAAACTAGACCCCAGAGAACTGCGTAAACAAGTTGAAAAGATCGGTTTTGATTCTGAGGATGGAGCTTTAAGACTTACTAAACATCATGGTTATAATCACGCATCGCGAGTCAGTTTTATCTTTGATCTGTTCAATAGGATTCATAATCCAAATTACAACCATGATTGGCATTATGAAGGGAATCGAGTCGATAAAGATTATACATTAAGGAAGTTTGAAGATGACGAAAGTTAAGAGTGATCTTGATGGATTAGCGGCAAGGGAAATAGCTGACCGTACCATTAACGCGCGCGTGAATGATCCTAGATTCATTGATTGTTTAAAGCGCATTTGTATGGGTCAATCTGTGAGAGGTGCTTGCGGTTCTTCTAAAATGCCGCGTCAAACTCTTTATGATTGGATGGAAGAAGATGAAGAAATTAAAAGGCTCGTACAGGAAGCACAAGATGAAGGAATGGGAAGTATCGAAACTCGCTTCATGATGGGCAGTGATAACGATAACCCGACCGATTGGCGGGCTATGTCTTGGATGTTAGCGCGTAGATTCCCCGACGCATACGGAGAGAAGAAAGAGCTGACTGTAAGCACGAATGAAGGCGCTCAAAAGCAGTTAGAAATGGTTAGCGCAATGATTGAGCAAACTAGTGAGATTATGACTGATGACGATGACACCGGGCGAAAAAGCGAAAAGTAAATATCTTAAATATAAGAATTATCAACTCGCTTATCATAAAAAGCGTAAAGAGAACGAAACGCCCGAGCAAAGAGAAAAGCGGCTTGAGTATCAAAGGGAATATCAAAGGAAACGAAGAGAAATGAGGCGGCGAGTGATTAACAGACCGAATAATCTTACATATAAAGAAGAGATGGAACTTGAGCAGAAAAGGCGGGATCGGGTGAATGCGGCATATGCACAGAAGCCAAAGAGACAGAGAAAAAAAAGAAATTGTTTCCCAAATGCGCAAAAGATCGAGCCGAAGAAATACCCAAAGATTAACCCAGATAATGAGAAGTATCGCGAGGTAGTAAGATTGGCGGCGCAAGCTTACCGCGCTTTAAGTCCAGATGAAAAGCTCGAACGAATCCGAATCGCTTACCGAGGGCGCTAATGTGGATCATACCGAAGAATTTACACACATCTCACTTTGTGCCGGATACGGAGGAATTGATCTCGGACTTAAACGAGTTATCCCAAACATTAGAACAATCGCTTTTAGTGAGATCGAAGCCTATGCGGTTGCGAACTTGGTCAGCAAAATTGAGGCGGGATTCTTGGACGCGGCTCCTATTTGGTCGGATCTTAAAACCTTTCCGTTCGCAAGCTTTCGCGGAAAGGTGGACATCATCAGTTCCGGCTTTCCATGTCAGCCATTCAGTGCCGCAGGAAGAAGAAAAGGAGACGAAGACCCGAGACACTTGTGGCCGCACATTGTCCGAGGTATTCGAGAGTCTACACCGCGAATGGTATTCTTTGAAAACGTCGAAGGCATCATCTCAAGCAAACTCAAAAGCAACGAATGGAGCGACCCAGAAGAAACGCCCGTTTTGCTCCATGTCCTGCGAGAGTTGGAGAGATTGGGTTACCGAGCAACGGCGGGAGTATTCTCAGCGGCTGAAGTTGGCGCACCACATCAGAGAAAAAGAGTGTTCATCCTTGGGTCGAAATTGGATCACACCGAACACTACAGACTACAAGGATCAATCTTTAAGTCGAGATGTGGCACAGCGACGAGCAGAGAAGAATTTCGCACGACTTCCGGCCACAGTACTTCACGCACATTATATCCAAGTCGAAAAGGGCAAGAACAGTACAGTTGGGAACCGCCAAGAGTCCTCACAATGGTCAACGCCGACCGCACGAGATTACAAAGGGAGATACCCGAAGAGTACACAAGAAGACCCGACGAAACGAACAAGGAACTATCTACCGGATCAAGCACACATGAACACTTACACGGGCAAACTCAATCCCCGATGGGTCGATGCGTTAATGGGTCTACCGATTGGGTGGACGATGGCGAGTTGTACGAATCCTTTGACAATGTCACCGACGAATTGCGATTGCTCGGTAACGGAGTCGTGCCCGATACAGCCGCCCGAGCCTTTGAAGTCTTGTGGCAAAGGTTGGGCAACGCCCGTAACTGAACGAAGAAGAGCATCTATAGAAGGTTATTTACGAAAATCAATCAATAGAAAAAAGAATAATAAAGCGCCTTTTGCCGCTTTGTTAGATATTCAAGTTGATGCGATTAATAAGGGTGTAGATCTTAAAAATCTATGGTCAAGAATAGAAACAATGATTGATCTTGATACAGAAGAGATCATAAAAAAGATTATGAAAAATGAATCTTGTATACACTGACTTACAAAAAGAATTGATCACCGCGATCACAAAAAAGAACGCTTTTGTCGCAGTTCGTGCGGGTTGGGGTGCGAGCAAAACCAGTGCTTTAGTGTTCGGGCTTTTGTATGTTGCAACTTGGCGACCGGGTACAAGTTCACTACTTGTCACAGATACCGCGCCGCGTTATAGATCGGTTTTAGGTCCGGAGCTTGAGAAATGGTTAAGCCCGCTTGGATGGACATTCAACCAATTGAAAGGTGAATGGAAAGACCCCAATACAGGTTCAAGCATTTGGTGTCGTTCCTACTTCAGACCCGGAACGAAGGAAAGCACGTCGAACCCGTTAGAAGGTTTAAATATTACTTCCGGCTTTGCTTTTATAGACGAGTGTCAAGTATTTCCATCTGCTGAAGTCGCTTACAAAGCTTTAGGCCGTTTACGTTCTGGCCCTTCTCCCTGCCTTGTCATGGTCGGCTTACCTGTATCTGATGCGTGGTGGGTTAAACTCGCTGAACAATCGGGCGGTAAAACGATCTTCTATAGTTCGCACGTCAACAAAGCCAATTTATCAGATGAATGGTTTGAAGCTGTAAAGCACTTACCCGAATCGGAACGGCTCGCAATGATCGAGAATAAGCCTCAACCACCTTCAGGGCTTGTATTGTCTGAATGGACAGAAAGCCACGTTATTGACGGATGGAAATACCGCGAGCATTTGCAGGGCAGGATTGCTTTAGATTGGGGATTCAGAAAGCCTTCAGTTTTGATTATCGTTCATGATCCCGACTTGAACGCGGATGTAATTTGCGGAGAGTTGAACCCAAGGGAAGTTAGTCTTGATAATCTTGCTCAGCTGATATTAACGATCGCATGGCCACGTAAAATTAAACACTTTGCACCTTCACCGCGTATATGGCTTGATGATGGAGTTGCAGATAAAGCGGGCGCGGCTCGATCAGATCATTCCGGTATTTCTGCATTTAGACACCTCGGAAGCGATCCACCGCGAGGGATTGGGCTTCCCTTGAAATGGACAACGGACCCGATTAGAACCAATGTTTTAAACGGTATTCAAAAGCTAAAAAGGGCTTTAGCTCGTAAACAGTATCTAGTTACTCGGGAAGTTTGGGAAGCGGGCGACCGTGCACAAGGTAACAGCTTAAGAAAGTCCATCATGTCTTATTCATGGGCGAATACAAAAGACGAGCCGATTAAAGACGGGAAAGAAGATCCCATTGATGCGCTTAGATATGATTGTATATTTTGGCGATGGAATGATGATGTTGAAAAAGCAATGGTAAGAGTAAAAGTAAAGCGATCAAGGAAAGTCAGGGTTGGCGGTAAAAAATTCCTTGACTTTTGATTTTAGTTTTATAAAAATGATTAAACTCCATTTCCGTTTTTTGTGAGTGTCCGCCAAGAGTGTTTATGGCAGTAAATACTTTAAAGGCATGTAATTTCAACATGAAAAGTACTCTTTGCCGAGAGTACTTTTTTTTATCTATTGACCTTAATAAAAAAATAATTAATTATATCTATCTCGACTGTTAACCAAAGAAGTTTAACCGACCTATGGGTCCCAGTCGGGTATCATACGATGTAAACGGCCCGTTGTGGGTCGTTTCTTTTTGTGGTATGTATAGATTGTTACTTCGTGTGTGTGATGCTCAGTTCATTCTTGATCTGGGCATTATGCTTTTTTAGGGGCTTGACAAAGTACGCGATCTTGTACACTTAATTAAAAAGAGGTGAACAAATGATCAGTATTCCCGAACGCGATCCGGAACACATACCCGCATATACTCCGAGATTCACAATCAAAGGAATCACGGGGACAAATGTATATAGCGGCTCAATTGTCGGGAAAGAACAGAACCCAAAACTTACGGGCAAAAGTTGGGTTTTAGAAGCTGAATCAATGTTATCAAGCGATCCAATCGTTAGACGATCTTGGACTATGCTACGTCAAACTTTGCTTTCTGCATCTTGGCGTTTTGAGTCTGCAAATGTTGGTGATCCTGTATGTGATGAACTCGCACGGTTCGCTAATGAATGTTATGGTTTTGATGGTTATAGCGGTCAGATGTCTTTAAGTTGGGAACAGCAATTGTCTTATCTTTGGGAGTTCGTGCCGCTAGGCTATCGATACGCTGAAGAAGTTTACCGAGTAGGATCGGATGAAAACGGTAAGATTAAAGTATGGCTTGATCGTTACGCAGATCGTGAACCGTCAGCACATCAGAAATGGCTAAGTCGCGACGGTCAACAATTAGATGGAGTCTATCAAGACATGGTAGGAAAGATTGTACCGGAACCTATCCCATCTAATAAAATGATTCTGCTCACACTAAACAAAACGGGATCAAACTTTGAAGGCGTCGGAATGCTTCGATCTTGTTGGTGGTGGTGGCGAACAAAACAACGAGTTAGCAATATGATGCTCGTTGGTCTTGATCGATGGGCAGTACCTACACCTAAAGTTACTGTAGACCGTTCAGTTGCTGAACAACAAGGTTATACTCAATCTGACATCGAAGCTATGATTGATGAGGCAGAAGCGCAAGCACAAAACTTCTTAAGCTCAGAACAAAGCTATCTAGTCGAATCAAGCGCGGTCAAGTTTGATAACTATAGCGTAATGCCGAATCTATACAGTCAAGGTCCGATTGACATTATAACAAAATGTGATTCACAAATAGCGGCGGCTTTCCTTGCCCAGTTTGCTGATCTTGGAAATACTGAGACGGGCGCTCGATCAGTTGGCGAGATTCATCTTAGTGTGTTTAGACGTGCCGCAATTAATCTTTGTGATCTGATCGCGGGTGTAGTGAGTGGACCTGATCGACGGGCGGCGGGAACAATTGGAAGATTGATTCAATGGAATTATGGCCCAATGGACCCTTCAAAGCTTCCAAGGCTTAAACATCAAGGTTTAAATACTGATGATCTGGCGGAATCAATGGGTATGCTACCAAATCTAGTTCAAAGCGGTTTATTGACTCCTGACGATGAACTTGAGAGAGCATTAAGGCAAAGACTCGGAGCGGGTGATCTTCCCGAAGATGCAATACGCACACCGAGAGAACGCGCCGCAAGTGCAAGAGGTGGAAACGCTAATGCGGCAACTTTAGCCGAAGAACTTTTACGAAGGCGTAACAATGGCAAAGCGTAGAACTATCGCACAAACACCGGCGCCCAAAAAAGACAGGATCAAAGGATCTAGGAAGAATCCTAAAGGATCAGCAAGTGGTAAGCGTGGCGGAATCGAGATAAGCGCTGAGACTGAGAAAGCTCTCGTCAATTATCGAGATAAGCACAATAAGAGATACAAAGGATCATCTAAACAAATTGATCTAGGTACACTTAAAGCAGTATTCAGAAGAGGCGCGGGCGCTTTCTCTACTTCGCATCGTCCAAACATGAACCGCAATCAATGGGCGCTCGCTCGCGTTAAGGCTTTTTTAAAGTTGGTGGGTACTGGTGAACGTAAGAAGGCTTATGATACTGATCTCGACTTATTGCCTAAGAATCATCCACAACACCGAGCCGACAGTGAGACGCTTTTTGCGGTTCCTAAAAAGTATGATCATATCGACTTTACCCCACCAAAGGGGGCGCAAGATGCCGCCGATCGAGCTTTAAGAATCCGAGCATCTAAGCCGATGTCACAGCGCGGAATGACTCAAACCGGAATCGCACGGGCTAGAGACTTAAGAGCCGGTAAAAGATTATCACCTGAAACCGTTAAGCGTATGCTTTCATATTTTCAACGGCACGAAGTCGACAAAGAAGGAAGTACATGGAAAGACTACGGTAAAGGCCGTCAAGCTTGGTTAGGGTGGGGAGGCGACGCCGGCTTTCGATGGGCGCAAAAGGTAGTTAATCAAATGAATGATGCAGATAAAAAACAACAAGCTTTAAGAGCATACGGTGAAGCGGTTCTACTTGGTGAAGTCGGCAATTATAACGTACCTGACGGTTTAACAATCGGTAAACCCTTCAAGACTTTAGGACTTGGACAAGTATCAAGCCGCATGAATGGCGAAAAAATAGGAAACGCTATAACATCAGAATTACTCGAAGAGATGAAGCGAGTATACTACGCGAGGCGAGAAGCGGACCCCGTTATCATTGACTGGCAACACGCGACAAGCCCTTTCAATGGTGGACCGCCGGCACCTCCCGAGAGTGGAAATGCTTTAGGCTTAATAGTCGATCTTGAATTAAGAGAAGATGGACTATATGCAATCCCTGCCTATAACGAACGCGGGCTTAACATCGTAAAAGAGGCGGGCGGTGTCCTATGGTCATCACCTGAATATTTAGACGGTGAAGTCTATGCCCGTGAAGGCGGTGACAAAATCGGTGATGCTCAATTACTAGCAATCACCTTAACCCCGAGACCTGCTCAAGCAAGTACTAAGCTTGAGCCTGTAACATTAGGAGAAAAGTTTATGGAAAACATCGAAGAGATGTCTATAGATGAACTCCGCGATATGCTAAAGGCGAAGCACGATATGGTGCTTGAGCTTGAGCGAAAAGTCGCGGAGATGAACAAAAAAGCAGAGGCCGCAGTGCAAGCACAACTCGACATGGAAAAAGATGAAGAGATGAACGAGCATTACGACAAAGAAAAGAAGATGGCTGAGCACGACGATAAAGAAAAGAAGATGGCTGAGCACGACGATAAAGAAAAGAAGATGAAAGAGCATAAAAAATTAACTGAATCAGTTGCTCTTTCTGAAAATGCTCAATTACTTTCTGAAGTTAAAGCGTTGCGCGAGCAACTTCTAAAAGTCGAGGCTGAAAAGTACGAGACTGCAAAGAATGCGGCTATCAGTAGCCTACTCAGTGAAGGTAAAATAGCACCTTCGGCAGAATCAGCGGCGCGCGATGCTTATGACTTACGCGAATTAAAGCCGGCTTTATGGGCGCATTTCTCAGAAGCGGCTCCCGTTGTACCGATGCAAGAAATCGGACATGGCGCAAGCGCTGAAAAGATCACTAAAGAGAATCTCGCTTCAAAGATTGCCGATGAAGCAAAGACACAAAATATCAGCTTCTCAGAAGCACTAAACCAGTTCAGGACTACAAACCCTGAGCAATACGCTCAAATCTACGGAGTCTAAATTATGGCTGAGCAAAACATAGTAAAAAGTTATATCACAGGCGAAGCAATTACAGAATTTGCTCTCGTTAAAGTTCATACAGATGGAACCGTTTATTTAGCGGGCGCATCAGATGGCGCTAACATTGTAGGAGTTGCTCAACGAGCCGCCGCATCAGGCGACATTGTTGAGGTTGTTGTACATGGTTTAACTCGTGCAATAGTTGCTAATCAGATCGATCTATCAAGCGCGGTTTCTCTACCGGTTCAATGCGGATCAGTTGGACATATTAATGCTAATGCTTCAGGCGGTTATGGCATCGGTTATATTATCCCATCAGCAAAAAATCTTGTACTCGACACAGGTGAGCAAGTCGAGATTATCTTTAACGGTCCAAAGACCCCATTACCATAAGAAAGAAGGTGATCTAAAATGGCTAGTTCATACAGTAATTTACATCCAGTAGATGAGATTCTAAGCAATCTCGCAATCGAAGCCGTTCAAGGTGATAACGCATTTATTGCTGATCGAGTATTTGAAACCGTCGCAATTCCCGAGCGTTCAGGAACTCTTCTCATTGAGAATAATCGCAATTTCACCGGCGCGGGTGCAGGGCTTGACAATGAGAGAGCACCTGGAGCGGATCGACAGCTTTTAAGCGGATTCGACAGAACAAACACAACATACAAAGCGAAAATCTATTCATGGCGTGACGGTATCGCTATGGAGGATATTAGAGACAGTCAATATCCCGGATCAGAAGAGCAAAGAATGGTGCGAAAAGTCGCGCGTTCAATGATGATTGCTCGTGAAAAACGATGCGCTGATCTTTTGTTTAATTCGTCAGAATTTCAAACAGCGGCCTGTAACACTTTGCAATCTACTACTAAATGGGATGCAACCGGAGCGAATCCTTTGACTGACCTTCACGCTCTTAAAGATACTGTTTTCGATAACTCGGGCGGTATGTCTGCGGATTCTTTAATTTTAGGCCGTGGTGTATTTCGTACACTTGCCCGAAATCCTGAAATTAGAGGATACGTTGGTACAGTTGGACAAGGTCTTGCAAGCGGTCAATTGATTCTTAGCAACGAAGCAGTACTTGAGGTACTTCGCTCAGTTCTCGGTATCCCTAATATCTATGTTGCTAACGCGATCAATGACACCGCACCGGCAGGAGCGACTTCTTCAGATTCTCAGATATGGAATACTGAAAGAGTATTTATGGGTATCTTACGCGGTGGTGATGCTCTCGTGAATCGTAATGGTGTTAAAATGGGACCAATGGCCGCCATTAACTTTAGATATGGAGCGATGGAAGCCGGCGCATATGATAACGAGCAAAAAACCCGACGCTATGTATGGAACGAAGAAGTTGAGACCTTTAAGAAGATTGATTCAAACTTCGGTTTCGTCGTAACTGACTGCCTAACTTAAGAGGTCTTTTGATGCTGTGCCGTAGTTGCGGAATTGTCAATTTACTCGCTGAAAAGCGTGATGCTGATACAAAAGCAATTGAGGAACTTCGCCAACAAGCGAAGGGCGAACCGCCACTATTAGCACAGATCACACTTGCACAAGTGGAACAACTTGAGGCACAGGTAGCAGTAGAGAAAGCTCTTAAAAAAGGGTTAACTCAAGCGCGAAAAAGTTTAAGGAACCAAATCAAGAGAGATCTTGACGCGGGTTTATCTCCTGATACTTGGCTGTTAATGAGTCGTGATGAACTCATAAACTATATTTTAAACGGTGGTATGGGTGAAGTCGTTGACGGCTTCCTTGATGCTACTAACACAGTTTACGACTTAACTCTAAAGCAACTATCTTTAGAAGGTCTTGAGCTAGATCCCGCAACGCTTGCACTAGATAGAGATCGTTTAAACGCTCAGCTAGTTGGTGCAGTGTTCGACGATGTAATACTACCTGATATTTCGCAAAGGATACGCTCAACTTTGAGCGCAATTGATGCGGATGTATCTATATCACAAACTGTTGATCTTTTGTTTCAACGATTCCAAGCGGCAGAAGGTCGAGCACTGACAGAAGCCCGAACCGCTACGGCTCAATGGGGTCGATCGCTAACAGCGCAAGCGGCTGAAGAAGCGGGAATTAATAATTATTTATATGTTGGCCCTCGTGATGGAATTACTCGAGGATTCTGCGAAGAGCTTGTTGATCTTGTTGTAAGCTCAAAGCAGATGAGGAAATTAAACAACGGACAAGGCTTATCTGTGAAAATCTCGGGCGGTGGCTATAACTGCCGCCATTCATGGGCGCCTGTAACAGAATCATTTATAGAAGTTGCTGACCTTGAACGAGCAACCGATGCAGATATAACAGCGGCAAACAAGGCGGCCAAAGAATGAGAAAAGCAATCACTAATCTTGATTATCTATTTCAATGGAATGCACCTTTCCCAATCAATGGAACGCCAACAATTACAATCAACAGCTCGACTTCTTCATTAAGTCAGAATCGAGCGGCGGTGAGTGTGACAGCTATTGCAGCCGATAGAAGAACATTAACTTTATCGACAACCGCAACAAGTCTTGAACAAGATCAAGAGCGAGCATATTTAAGAACTGACGGCGACGGTATTATTTCGGTTTTAGTTTCTCGCATAGTTGGAACAACTGCAATACTTGCGGAACCGTTACCGCGTGAAATTGATCTTTCGACCGCGTCTAGTTTAGAGTTCGCTTTATGGTCAATCACTCTCACAAGCTTAGTCACTGGAACAAGCGCAAGCTATCCATATATAGTAAATTACACAGCTGATCTAGGTGCCGAGACGATTCTCAGAAGTGAAAAAGGCTTACTAAAAGTTACGCCTAGAATCTTCACTACTGGCCTTGATCATGATCAGCTGACAAATACATTCGCACAACTAGCCGACATGATACCAAGGCGACAAAGTGACCTTGAACCGCAGATTAAAGCTTCGCTTGAAGAAGTAATCTTAATTGTTAGAGATCATGTTATCCCGTCGAACTGTACAGAAGATGAAGTATGGAACCCTGAGCAGTTTTTACAAGCGCATTCATATTATGCGGCGGCTCGCGTCTATGAGCTTAATAATCAATTTGATCAAGCTACGGATCTTCGTCAACGCGGTGAAGATCTTTTACTTTTGGGGCTTCGATCAGTGGCGCTTGATCTTGATGGTGATGGGGTTTTAGATGAGGGAGAAGAGAATCTGAGAGAGTCGGGCGGACGTGCGACGGATGTGAGAGGATCAAACCCGATTACAAAGAGCGCATATGATAAAACGTTTATCCCTTCTCGCGCGATGAGGCACTAAATGCCAAATCAAGTTCGCTTCCGATTGCCTAAAGACTTATGGACTGAGCGCGATACTAAGCGCTTAGCTCTTAATACGTTGGCATCGATCAAGCGACGCACGATGCAAGGAAGAGACGCCGACGGAAAGCCATTTAAAGAGTATTCAGAAAAGCCTTTGTACGTCGCTTTCAAAGGCGCACGATTAAAACCAAAAGGCTACACTAGAAAAAGTCGAACGGGCAAGAGTGCATTTTATCAAGGTGGTTATCAAGAGTATAAAGAGAAGTCACGAAAGCGGGCTGAACGTCGCGCAAAGAATATGCCTAATGAAATGACAAGCGAAGTCGATCTAGTTTTATCAGGTTCATTAATGGCTAACTTTATTCCTTTGAAAGTAACAAAGAGCCGTTTTATTCTTGGCCTTGGTTCACCCGTTCAAGCTTACGGTTATCATGTGAATAAGACACGGCGTTTTATCGGTCTTAGTCAACCAGAAGTCGATCAAATGACTAAGGTAATAGCTTTAGAGATCAAGCAAAAGCTTCAAAGGGGGCGCTAATGAGTCAGGGAATCTTTGCAAGTCTTGAGCAATTAACAAGCATGATCCAAAGCTTAACGCCTAAAACAGACACTCATCATGGATTCGTCAATCATGATCCTGCTTCGGGCTTGGTTCCACCTTTAGAGCTTCGACCACACTCAACGCGCTACTTTGATTATGATCTTGAAACGCTCGCAGAAGATGACGGGCAAGCGGGGTTAAGCGGTCGTAAAAGATGCTCGATCAATTTAAGAGTTCGCTATGATATACCGCAAGAACGCGGCTTTCTTATGCGTCTAATAAATGAGGATGCGGCTTTACTTATAGATAAGTTAAAAGGTCCTTATTATAATCTTTCAACAAGTGGTATTGTTTCATTGATACCTGGACAACCGAGAATAGAAGGGATACCCGATGAAGCGGGTAATGTAATCGCTTTATTTCTCATTCTCCCTTTTGACTTACTTTATTTGGAGGTGGCTTAAATGGCTGTAACTCATAGATCAATCGGCGTTGTAGCTGAATCATCTTTCGGTTCTCTTGTCGCGTCTACAGGATTACCTGACAAAACTTTAACTTATGAATCAATGCCCGTTGAACGCGATCCTGTCATCATTTACGGCGAAGTAATCGCAAGTGAAAGAAGTGATACAAGAGACGGTCCTTATGGTATGCCACCAGAACCCGACACAGTTTATTCAAGCGGTTTAAGGGTTCAACGTCGTACAGGATCAGTAGAGTTAAGACTTGACTTAACAAGCGTTGGCGCGGGTGTTGCTAACTACGATTCTAATTATTTAGGTAAATTGCTCGGTGGCGGTTTTAAAACTGCAAAGCATAGCGCCGCTACTGATACAAGCGGAGGCGCCGCCAATGAAAACAAGTTTACACCTGGTACAACTAGTACAAATTATGCTATTGGTAATTTAATCGGCGTTGATCATAATGGCCGTGCAGAGTATAGCGCGGTAACTGCTAATAATGTAAGCGGTGACATTACAATCTCGCCCGCTGTTTCAGCTTCAAGCGCAATTGATACCGGCGCAATTATTCAAATGCTACAAACATGGTATGCAGACCGAACCGGAATAACAGAGCATTCTTTATCTTTCCGCGTTGACGGTGTTAATTTCCGTACTTTTGTGTGGGGTGCGGTTCTTGAATCAATTGCTATCAGCTTAGACAATGGGCGGCTTATGGCTGATCTTGTATATCAAGCGGCATGTATTCAAGATGCACATAATGAAGCGGCGGGACCAGTTGAGCCGGTTTATAATTCAGGCGCACCCGCTTTATTTCGTGGCGCTTATGTAGTTGTTTCTTCAACTGCTCCAACAAGTCGAACCGATGCAAGCACAGGCGATACACTCGCACGTACTGAGCTAGATTGTGAGTCTTTTACATTCACTATTACAAATACGCTAACACCAAAAGGTCGAAGCAATTCAATTATTGCTATGTCCGGCATGGATGTTTCAGACGTTAATGTTGAATGCTCGCTAACTTTGAGCACCGTTGACACTACTTTAAACAATGACTATTTCAATCGACAATTACGTCAAGTATTAATCGGAACGGGTCCAATCGGTAACGGTCTCGGGTGCGCTTTGATGATTCCTGCCGGTTATCTTACAACCGACCCATCGAAATATGATGTTTCAGGAAATGACATTGTAAGACAAACGCTTAACTATGCTCAAAGCCGTTTTGGTGGTGATGTTTCAAACAGTGGCGCGGGTAATTCACCGGTCAGAATCGGTTTAACAGTAGGTTCTTAGTATGGCTTTACGTTTCTTTACAAGTTCAGAGTCTACGCTTGAAGTCGTTATTACGTGCGATCCTGCAATTGATGCGACCGACGAAGCGAAAAACGAATATCTTAAAACCGGTGATCGTTCAATTTTGGGTGATCATGAAGGCGCGACGATATTTCAGCTTAAAGCGCTTGGACCTTCTGAACGTGAAGAAGCGGAAGTTGAAGCAGGGGCTTACGTTCGATCAGAACTTGGTAGGCTTCTTTGGATGCAACAACCAACTGAGACAGAAGAGCGGGCGCGGTGGCACCATGCACTTGAAGAAGATGAGCGCGAGGCCTTGGCTTTATATCGTAATTATCTCGATAAAGTGTATCTTGAGATGGTGGCTCGGTCTCTTCAAACAATTGATAATGAACCCGCTTCGATTGATCAAATCCAAATGATACAACCCGACGACGCTCGGATAGTTACTATTTCAGAGCTAGTCGTTCACATTCGCAGAATCTCCCTATTGGGTGACTCGGGAAAATAGCGCTCGCGGGGTCAATCTGGCTCGCTTCTTCAGGATCCCGCGCGTGGAATTGCGAGCAATGTATGTCAAAGCCACAACTGAGAAAACAACGCGGAAACTGTGGCGGGTCATTTCGTGTCGGTTTGCCACAATCACAAGTTGATGATGTTGGCCGGTATGTAATGGGTTATCGTGTCGCACCGGATTGCGGTGAAGCGTTCAGTGATGCAAAGATTCGATCTTGTCCGGTGGCAGATGCAAACCGCGCCGCTAGTTTGATCAATGCTTTTTCACGACATAGAAACGGGCTAGCGACGATTAAGGATACTTTCCCTTATCCGTCGTGCGCTGTTATCGAAGCGGTTGACGTGTTACATAATACAACTGAAGAAATGTTATCTCGCGCTAGAGAAAGGGCTTTAAACGATGGCAACAAATGAAGTTGAAATAGAAGTCGTCTTAGAAGGTGCGCAACAAGCAACCAAGGAATTAAAAGGAATAGGACAGGCCGGTCGATCAGTTGCGGAGTCAATGCGCACGACTAATGAAAAACTGGGCGAAGGGTTTACCAGTGTAACCGAAGGTGTCGACAGTGTAGTTGAATCAATCGGTGGTTTTAGTAAAGCTTTATCAAATGCAAGCACAGCGGGCGCGGCGGGCTTATCTTCTTTATTGGGTCCGGTTGCTCTCCTTACAACTGGCGTCGTAGCGCTTTATGAAGCTTTTAGGTCTTTTAGTGGAGCTTCACAAGAGGCCGAGGCGAGAGCGCAAGCAATGGCGGCGGCGGCTAGCGATTTACAAACCAAGCTTGAAAGCCTAGCGGAGCGCGGGGTAAATCCAAGTACTGAGCAAATCAAAGAGTTCACAAAAGCCAACTTACAAGCTCAAATACAAAAAGAACTTTTACAAGTTCAAATGGAGAGAAGTACAAAGGTCTTTCAACGTTTTACGGAAGCAAGTGAAAGCACAGAGCAAGCGCAAAAAGCCTTAGATGATGCACTCAAAGCGGGTAACTTAACAGCAACTGAAGAGCTAGAATTACGCGGCGCTTTAGGTCGTGCAATGGCCTTAGAAAAGAAGGCAACTGAAGAGCTAGATAAAACAGTAAGCAAGTTTACAGTCACTCAACTAAAAGTGAGTAAGTCTCTAAAAGATACTGAAGAAAAATATAAGGCTTTAGAAGAGACATCAAAAGAAAGCTTACAGACTAAAGCAAAAGAAGAAATTGCCCGTTTAAAGAACATTAAACTTTTAGCCCTCGAAGCTTCCGATAATCAGAAAAACAAAGAAGCTTTAAAAGCAGAGATAGAAGCAGAATCAAAGCTTTTAGAGATACGAGCAAAGAGCGAAGATACTACTGCACTAAAAGCCCTAAATGAAGAACTGAAGAAAAGCACACAACTTGCAATTGATCGAAGTGGCGCGGTTGATGAAGCCGCACTTGTTGAAGTCGCAGGAATACAACAATCACAAAGATTAAGAGAAGCAACCAATAAAAAAGAGCGCGAGGAATTACAGAAGAAAAGGGACGCAAGACAAAAAGCCGCTGATCAGCGAAGAGCGATGGAGCAACGGCAAGCACGAGAAGCGATTACAAGTCAAGCTCGCTTACAAGCTTTAGAATTACAGCTTACTGAAGAGGGCTATACAAAACAGGTTAAGCTTGCGACACTCGCATATAATACAGAGTTGCAACTTGCTGAAGATAGCGTGACCAAAAAAGCAGAGGCTGAATTACGGTACCAGTTAAAACTAAAAGAGATCGGTCAAGCTCGCATTGATCAAAGTGCAAGAGACGCGCAAAAGATCGAGCAAGACAGATTAAAAGCTGAGGCACAAGCGGCCAAAGAACGCGACGCAAGAGAAAGACAAGCAGAGGCTGAAAGACAGAGGCGAATCGAGCAAGCAAAAGCGGACTATCAAGATCTAATGAGCGCGGTCGATCATTATTCAAGCGGGCTAGCAAATGCGGCGGCGGGCGCTTTACTCTTTGGTGATTCAGTCAGTCAAGGTGTAGCTGATGCTTTGAACGCTTTAGCAAGTGAAGCGGCTGTGAATGCATTGATAGAAACGGCTAAAGGCGTAGCATCTGCTTTTACAAATCCTGCTGAATCTGCAACCCACTTCACGGCGGCGGGACAATTCGCAATCGCGGCAACGGCGGCTCGCGGTGCATCGGCTTTACTCGGTGGCGGTGGCGGTGGCGGCGTTACTTCGGGCGCGAGTTCTTCACCTTCGGGCGCTCCACAAACAGCAAGCGCACCAATAAGAGAAGAGGCGCGAGAATCTCAGATTGTATATAATATTAATTTTGGAAGTAGTGTAATATATGATTCAAAGAGAGCGGCAGAACAAGCACTCGCCGACCGAATAACAACAATACAGAACACCCGACGAAGGGGCGCACCTATACCGAGGAGGGCTTAAAATGCCATACAATAACCCCGCCCCAGACTTTGCCTTGTTAACTTCCATCGATGCGACCGAGTGGAGCGGCGTAGAATTGTTTACCCGTTCCGGCGCTTCAAGTGGTGCTGTATCATTTCCAACTTTTGCAAGTGGATCAGGAATCTTTGAAGATGCAATCAGCCTTTTAAATGGTCGCGGTTCTAATAGTGCGAATCAGTTACAAGCTTTTATTCAATCATCAAGCAACTTTGGAACGTGGACAGTATCGCTAGACAGTGCAACCGACAAAATCACAATAGCATGTAATGTGAATTTTAGTTTGACTGTTAATAGTGGAGCATTCAACGGGCTTGGATTCGAGACAGACGCGACATTGACAGCAAGCAAAACAGCGGCTAACGATTGGATAAGGGGCGTACATCCCGCGTCTGATGCTAATACATTATCAATCAGTCTTACTTTCAGCGATGGCGGATTAAATACATTTAACGTTTATTATAGTCTACCTTTTCAAGATGTACCTGTAATATTGAGACAACGCGGCGCGGTTGGTGATGCTGATGACGTGAATGCAACCGATTGCATCGAAGCGCTTGATCAAGCCGCACAAAGTTCAACTGATATAGTATGGTATCTCAACGACTCGGGTTATGTAGTATGTGAGTATCTAGGTTCATCAGTTGGCGCGATTACTTGGTCAAGTACGACGTTTAGGGATCGGCTCGGATTCAATGGAACTGAAACGCCGGTTGATGATGCCGGCTTTAAGATTCTGACTGCCAAAAATCGGATGCCTTCAACATTATTCCCTTCTCGACCAGTTCAAAGATCTCATTTAAGAGTTAATCAAGTATCACAAGCACGGCGTTTAATTGGTGGCGGTTATGTCTCTAATTTCGTCGGCTCATATATCACAAGCGTTGTTAATTTTGATCTTGACGCAAGACTTGATCAAATTGATCTATATAGACATTTTACCGACAAGTTTATGCCCTATATATCGAGCGGTGAAAGAATCAATTATTATCAGGGATGGGGTGACAGTAGACGGGCTTTAATACATGCCGATGTCACTACAAGCGCAGAAGATGAATATACACTTTTATTCACATCAGAAGATAACGGCGACCAAGGCAGAATTAGGGGAAGCCTTAGCCCAACATCTACGATTGATTTAATTTATCCTAGTGACTTAAGGCGCAAGGTTCCTGTATTAATGGAGATCGAGCATCTATGAGTAATAGCTTTAATACACCGCCGGACGTGCCGAATATTAATACGCTCGTTGCAGGTCAAGAGATCGCATCTACTACGCTTCAAAGAGTCGGGAGTTTATCTAATTATTGTCACTCATACGGCGGCACATCAAATTGTGTCAGTCAATATTTTGACGATGCTACACTAGCAAGTACTTCAACAAGTTCTCAAGTTGCTTGTAGATGGTTGATACCTACTATCAGCGATATTCATAAAACGATGGACTTTGCGCTTGATGCATTTGTAAGCGGTGGAAGTGGAACGATTACTATACAAATAGATGATGGTACAACGGTTTCAAGTGTCGGGATCAATGTTACAAGTACATCTAGTATATATCATAGTGCTAGTTTGACGCATACAGGAACGACAGCACAAGAGACGATAGAGCTTTTATTATTAGTTACCGCGCCGACATCGCACGAAATAAGAATACAATCATTTACTGCTTATTGGTTGCCTAAAGGTTCTCCATTAAGCGCGGGTGTGTCAACTTTGGCGGGTACAAGCAACACAATAACGCCAATGGGGATTAATCGATTAGGAGCAAATAACGCTTTATCTAGTAGAGCGGGTTTGAACTTACGCGAGAATATAACGACGTTAAGATATAGGCCGCGCGTCATTTGGGCATGGTCTGGTATCTATAACGCTAGTAGTATGAGCGCTAGTGGTGCACAAGGTCCAAAAGCTTTAGGCGTTGGAGATATAGACACTTTTCATGTTGCGCCGTTATTTGTTGGTGCTGAGCGTGACAGTGTAACAAAACAAGTACAAATTGAAGCTTATATAGTAGGCTTAACCGGTTCTGATACTATTAAAGTTCAATTTATGGGCGAGATAATTACATTTAGTTCTAACGGATGGAGATCTAAAACTATAACGCCAAATGTCGACGCAATCCGAGATCTAAGCGATACATTCTTACCCTATTATAGAATCGGCTTTGATGCTTCACCAACGAATCAAAGTACGTCTAATTATGGTTTTATAAAAGCTTCTGATGTTGCTTCGTCGGGTACTTCTCCAACGGTTCCATATATCGCTTCAATTACAGTGTGGGTGTATTGATGTTAGTACAAACAAGTTTTAACACATTGCCACAATCTCAAGCGTGTCATACTGGCGTTTTAGTCACTGGGTCAGTAGTAAGTGATTATGCAGCGGCCTTAATGCAGTTGAGTCATGTTAAGTTTTTAAGTCATGCTCATTTTAGAATCGCTCGGAATACTTTAGACACTAGACAGAATCACCCGTCATGGGCGGATCATTTAGACCGCGCACCGGCTGAAGTTGGTAAAGCTATCCCACAAAAACGGTTCTATTATCGAACAACACCATTAACAACACACATTGCAATGCTTGCAAGAGTTGCCACCTTTGGGCGTTTAAATAGTAGTTTTGCGGGTGCGGTTCCACAACTTCAAGTATTTCTAAATACGACGGCGGGCGCTTCACTAGATACCGGTGTTTTATATGGTGAAGGCGTCATATATATCGACGGTTCAAGCGATAGCCCTAACGGTTTTAGGGGATCAATATACTCAAGCGCAAATATTGACAGTAATAGCGCCGACTATGGGCGACCTTTGATCGTTCCAAGTGCAAACCGTGGCGATACTTTGGCGGTTGTTGTATTGGCTCAAGATTGCAAGCTAATATCGCTCGATCTCTTTGACATCCATGCAACGGACGTAACACCATGAATCTTGATAATAATAACGGGCGGCGAATATTTGTCTTAGAAATAGCAGGGCTATCAACAAGATATTATAGCGGCCCAAGTCCTAGCGGGTCGAATCTATCAAGCACGATTGCAACCGGTATAAACTACACTAACATTGAAGCGATCTTAAGCGTAGGAGCATATACAGCAAGCCTTGATCCTTCTGGCGGAATTGCCACATATGGAGCTATAACCGTAGAACTTGCAATCAATCCAAATGATGGAAGTTATGATGCGGGTGTTATCTTTGGGCGGTGCGGTGTCAGATCAACCGACATTTCAAAAGCTCAAGTGAATACTTTGATGCCACATGAAAGCGCATCAATAACGATTGACGTAGATCAAGACTTTAGCAGTTTATCTTATCCTCGATTGTTTCATATTGGAGCCGAGACAGTCCGAGCGAGTGCAGCAACTTCAACAACTGTTACTGTATCCAATCGCGGCGCCGGTGGTACACCAATTCAGATTCACTCAACTACAAACAACGGGACAAACGTACCCGAGATTACAACAGAGATAATCACCTTTAGAGGTAGGCGGGCTTCTATTTGGATTGCTCAACAAAGCCCTGATGGCACGGTAAGCGATTACAGCGAGATTGTGAATGGATTCATTGAAGCAACGCCAACTATTGAAGATGGTAACACCATTAATATTTCAATCGTTCCACTTACCGCGCTATTCGATAATTCACTAAGTCAAGTAAGCGTTCAAACTGAATTACTCCATAACTACCATTATTATGAGAGCGATCGAGGCAATGTATTTGAGTTTGGACTTTGGCAAGATCCAGAACGAAACGATAATACTATTTATCAACAATTTCTCTCAGGTATCGGCACAGCTTCGGCAAGCTATGACGTAAGCACAGAAACGGACAGATTGATACTCGCTTTAAAAGTGGGTCAAGGTACTGATGCAACTTTAAACGATGGAACTGAGAACGGCCAACAACACCCGCGATACCCTGCTTTAACCGTTCAAGGTAGTACGAAGATAATACGACCAACGAATACAACAAGCGACACAAGAAACCGTTTCACATCATTTGACTTTGACGATACTAACAACAACACTTTTCAAACTGTCGTTATGCCTGTCGTTTATCGACCTTTTTCAAATATCGAGCTTAAGCGGTATCAACTTGGAAGTGATGAAATAAAACGCTTTCCGGAAGTGATCAACGATGTTGTGAATGATGCGACTAACGGCATCACTGGATTCACTGGCATCAATGGCGGCGTTGCTTCCTTTATCATTGAAGGCGATCGATTGAAGATGGTCAACCGTGGCCGTGATCCTCATCTTTTCTTTTTCTCATCAAGAGAAGCAACAATAACCACCGGTCAAACATGGGCAGGTGTACCAGTTCATTATGCTTCACAAAATGATTATTATGGGCCAATCAATAATCTATCGCGGGCATATTTTGGGATCGACTTTGCACAAATAGAGGATTCAGAATACGCCGCCGATCCTGTAATCGATCCGGATTCGGGCGAGCTAAGACAGCCACAAATAAGCCGCGCTTTCTATGGCGGTGAAGCAATCGGATCAGTAACTTTTCATAATCTGCGCGGTGTCGCTTTTGGTTATTATCAGTTACTAGAATCTAAGCTTTTAGTAAAAGATTCTCTTAATCTTCCAAGCTCGGCGGGTTCCGATGTATTCGATGTGCAAGTTAAATACTTTGATAGAGATATAGGCGAAGAATCTACCCAATGGTTTAAAGCTTCTCATCAAACGGTCGCGACTTTTGATAGTTCAAACATCGGTTATTTAATTCACCTAGTTGACGACCCAAATGACCTCAGAAGATATAATAAAAGCTTTGGAGACTTCGCCGGACATGACCGCGCACGAATCAGCATCGGGGCAAGATTAAGTCAACAAAGACCTGGACAATTATTATTAAAGCTTCTTCAATCCGGTGGCGGTGGCGGTGTTAACGGTTCGTATGATGTACTAGGATTCGGGCTTAACATTGATAGTAGTGATATTAATCAACCATCATTCTTAATGTATGATTCATTAAGCAATCTTTCACTTGATCTCTTTATAAGTTCAGCCGATGTACAGGTAAGAGAAGTTATTGATCCACTTTTGAAGATGATGAGCGCGGCGCTTGTCATGACAAGAAGTTCAAGCGGGCGATCAAAAATTACACTTCAACCTTTAGGTGATGAGCGATCGAGCGCAAGCAAAGCAACCATAGCGGCGGGTGAATGGATCGCGGATCCGTCGCCAGTTTGGGACGTTTACGAAGATATAGTGACTCAAGTTAATTTTAAGTATGACTATGACAACGAAGAACAAAAGTTTTTAACTGTCAATACAGTAAACAACCAAGAAGCAATGAACCGCTACGGCGAGGAAAGAGCCGCGATTGACTTAGATCTTTACGGTTATTCATCTGCTAATATTGGCTTCGGTTCGGGTGATTATTATACCGCTTTTCTCCCTGTATTTTCTAGGATCTTCAGAATATTAAGCGATCCTTTAAGAGTTTGGCGAGGTTCTATTGGTACGGGTAAAAGCATCTTCCTTGATGTCGGATCTTATCTAACCGTTAGCAGTCCACATCTTAAAGGCTATGGCGCTTCATATGGTGTTACTAATGGCGTTGGTCAGCTTCGCTCGATTCGTCAAGAGTTAATGGGAGAAGGTGCGGAAATAGAATTAATCCATAGTGGGTTGAAGTCTACTGGATGGAATGCGGCCGCCGATGTCTTAGCGACTCCAACAACTGATTCTATCACCATTTCAACATCGAATTATACTAGTACTGATGTATTTGGCGAATCCGTTCTTGACGGTCAATTCTTTCAAGCGGGTGATATCGTCGACTATCTACCGCGAGGTAATGAAGATAGCGCAATTACAGGGTTAACTATTCAAAGCGTAACCGGAATATCTTTTAATACTGTAACATTTACCGGCGCCCATGGCATAAGTACAACAGGCGGAACAATCGAGCCCACGACATACGCGAGCGCATCGACAAACCACCAACAATATGCTTACATTGATCAAAACAAGGAGTATTCATAAAATGCCGACAAAACAGCAATTACAAGACATTATCGAAGATCTTGAGACCGATCTAAGACGGGCTAATCGTGCATTAAATCAACTTGCTGTCGATCTACCCGACAAACCAAGGCTACCAAACGAGGAAAAAGTTGTACCCAATGAACGTGTACAAATTGTACTTGATCGTGCTGAGGATGAGTTTCAACGCTATGTTACTGAGCCAGAGTATGACGGTGACTATCAACGAATCAATGCATACATTCAAGGATCCGAGGGTCTCTCATGGACTTGGGAAAGTGACTATGTAAAAAATGGTCAATTCGCATGGTGTGGAGCTTTTGCCGCTTTTTGTTACTCTGCAATCGCTTCAAACATTCGCAAGCAAATATTCCCTAGTTGCTATCGGCTTTCAGCTAATTGGGGAAGTACAAAGCGACATCGTGAAGTCAGTGACATTCAAAAGGGTGATATTGTCGTAGTCTTTACATCGTCAAAGAGAAGCCCTGCATACGGTAATCACATTACCCTTGCAATCGATACACCCGACATAAACGGCAACTTTGGCACGATTGAAGGCAACGCAAAAGGGCTATCTTGCCACGGGACACAAGTTGAAGGCGTCATCCAAAGACTAAGAAATATCGAAGATGTTGCAGCCGTTTACCGTCCACTTGATGAGGATTATAGTTGATATGCTTTTAAGATTCGTTGGCGGTCGCAAAGCCCTTGCATTTTATGCCGCTTTGCTTGTTATCTTCGTTCTTGCTTGGACTGGTAAAGCTTCAAGTGAAGTGCTCGGTGCGCTTGATACTCTATCCCTAATTTATATTGGCGGCAACGTAATGAAAGCCAAAGTAACCGCCCAAAAAGGAGAAAAACAAAATGATGCTTAATGCCGATTATCTTACAAAGGCCGGCGGTTATCGTGCGGTTTATCGTGGTAGCGCTATCTCTTCAACTGATTGGACCGACTTAACAAGCGCGGACTTCTACGACGTGTACTCAGGATCGGCCCTTGCCGCTTCTCTTACATTCCGATCTCTTCAAGTTGTCAATCGTGGATCATCTTCCATGTTCATCAAGTATCGAGCACGAACGGGCGCGGGTGATTCAACCGCATACACTGAAGGAGTAATTCAAATTGAAGGCGGCGCGGAATGGTCAGACGACATCATTTTAAACGCGGGACCAATTAAAACCATCGCATTTAAAAAAGGTGCGAGCGGTGATCAAGTTCTTTTCTTTGTTGGATTCGATAAAGGAAATTAATCATGTCTTTTAATTATACCAAACCCTCTGAAGTCGCAACGGGCGGCCTAGTCTATAAAGGCACGTTCGACGCTTCCACAGGTCTACCCGATCTGAGCAACGCTGAACAAGGCGATCTATATGTAATAAGTGTTGGCGGCACAATCTACGGTCAAACATGGTCTGTAGGTGATCACCTTCTAATAAATGAAGATATGGGCGGCTCGATTACAAACAGTAAAATTGACAAAGTCGATAATACTGACCTTGTAACATCGGTAAATGGTCTTGTTGGTACTGTCGTTCTCAGTGGCGACGATATAGCCGCCGATCATACCGCGAGTAATTACACTCCGACGAATGCAAACATTGACGGCCATTTAGCGGGCATTGATTCACAGCTTGGAGCAAGTGCACCCGTCGACAGCGTGAACGGTCAAACAGGCGTTGTTAATATCTATGCAGATGATTCAACCTTGAACTTGGCCGGATCAGGTTTGACCATTACAGGAACGGGCGCAACGTCGACATTGAATGCAGATGTAACGAGCGTAAACGGCGCAACGGGTGCGGTTAGTCTTGGAATTAATGATCTTAGCGATGTTGATACAACGGGAATTACTAATACTCAATTATTAGCATATAATAGTACTAGCGGAAACTTTGAACCAACTTCACCAACTTCCGTTCCAGACGCTACAGAAAGCGTAAAAGGTATAATTGAAATCGCTACGAATGCAGAAGCTACGACAGGCACCGCCACAGATAAGGCGCTCGTTCCTTCGAATATTGCATCGTTTAGCATTGCATCAGGTCAGATCACAGGGCTTGCAACTGTAGCAACAAGTGGAGCTTATGCCGATCTAAGCGGAAAGCTTACTACAGCGACTACAACAAACGAGGGTATTTTAGAGACTGCTACAGATGGAGAAACCACGACAGGCACAGCCACAGATAAAGCATTAACACCATCAAATATTGACGCTATCGGCGTTGGTCAGTTGAGCAATGTAAGTCTTTCAGGTGTGGCCGCAAATGACTTTTTAAAATACAGTGGTTCTGAGTTTGAGCCGACTACAGACGGAACCGCGCTTACTATTGAAGTTGTTTCAGATACTAGCCCACAATTAGGGGGAAACCTCGACGTACAAACAAACGAGATTGTAAGCGTATCAAATAATGATATTGTAATTGCTCCGCATGGTACCGGCTCGATCGTCGTAAAAGATGAGAAGTCTTTGAAGTTTAACGAATCGACTAATACTTACAGTGTATCCATAGCCGCGCCTAATACTCTAGCGGCCTCTTACTCGTTAACGCTTCCTCTAACAGATGGTAATACCTCTCAATTATTATCTACTAATGGATCGGGTGTTTTAGACTGGGCCGATGCTTTGCTAGTTGCTCAGAATCTCGCAGATCTAAATAACGCTACAACGGCTCGACAAAATCTAGGCGTAGAAATAGGGGTCGACGTTCAACAACAAGACGCGGGCTTGCAATCAATTGCAAATCTTACAACCGCCGCAGATAAAATGATATACACAGACGGCTCGGATTCGTACGTCGTTACTGATCTAACGGCCGCCGGTAGAGCAATCCTTGACGATGCTGACAATACCGCGCAACGAACGACGCTCGGACTAGTCGCGGTTGCTTCTTCGGGTAATGCTTCGGATGTTACAAGCGCGGTTAATCCAACGAATTACACAAAAGCGAGTAATAATGTTGACGGGCATTTGACGGGCATTGATAACAAGCTTGGAACAATCTTAACGCTTCCAACTTACTCAAGCATCACAAGCGCTTCTTCACCTGTTACCGGTGCGATTAATTATCATTATAGTGCGGATACTTCGGGCGGTGCTATTACGATCAACTTACCCGCGATTAGTGGAGCTACAACCGGACAACGTATTTATATCAAGCTGAAAACGGCGGGTAACAATTTGACATTAACGCCTAATTCAACGGTACCCGATACAATCGACGGTCAAAGCTCATATGTTTTAAGTGTACAACACTCTGCTATAACTTTAGTCGTTGGGGCGGGTTCTAATTGGGAGATTATTTAAAATGTCTCACAATATAATAAGCGTTGACGGAAGTTCGCCAAATGTAAAAAGCCAAATTACAGCGGGCATTGAGTATATTCAATTCGGGCAAGGTGAAATCCCTTCAAGTCCATCAATCACAGTACAAGCGGGCGCTATTTATCCGTTTTATGATACAGCACCATTGAATACGATTGACGGCGCAACTATATCAACGACTAATGATGTACTTGACTCAATCACATTACCGGCGGGTAAATACATCGCGTATTTTAATTGTGGCGGTGTAGCGACTAGCGGCCCGAATTATGCAATTTATAACATGATGAATTCAAGTAGTGCTTTTAACGGCGTTGAGATGATGACCGGAATTGCTACCTATTTTACAATCGGCGCCACTTATCTACCTAATTGGTTTCATCTTACAAGCACGTCAACCATATTTTGTAAATGTAGCGTAGTGAATCCAGTTTCAACTAGCTACAGTACAACGAATGATCGCTATGCAAAAAATGGTAGTCTTTGCATTTTGAAAGTAGGGTAAAATGAGTCATTTAATTAATGTAGTAAATACCCAAAGCCCCGACGTAAACGGCAATATAACAAGCGCGGTGAGTGATCTAAAATACTTTTTTATAGGTAATTCTAAAGCTTACAATTTTACTGATATATCCGGATCGAATACTTACCCGCGAGCCATAGCCGCCGGTGATGAGTATTTATATCTATATGATACAAATTACTATTTTGATAACATCGGCGTTACAATCAACAACTATGCAACTAAATGGGCTGAATCGTTTACAATTCCGGCAGGTAATTACATTTGTTATTACAGCATAGACGCGAATGGATCATCTGCAACTAATGTCGGTATCAGGACTTATTTAACCGACGGTACAACTAGATATGGTGGTACAACGAGCTACGGAAGAAACATTTACAGTGTGTATTGCAACGAGAGAACACAAGCACAAACCCGCTTTACCTTAGCAAGCTCTACAACTATCTATGTTTATATTGATATAGAAACCGGCACGGCAACAACTCCGATTGCTAATCGTTCAGGCTTTTGTTTAATAAAGGAGCCGTAATGAGTCATATTTTAACATCTGTTAATTTTAATAATTCTACTGTTACAGGTGCTTTAACAGTACCCGACACGGAAACAATGTTAAGTGAAGCGGCGCCTAATTCGACGCCAACCGGATCAACTTTTACTTATGCAGTGAATGATTATTATAGGTGGGATGGTACACAAAGCACTGTTAACACTTCATATGTAACTGATCATGGCGACGGTACATATACATTACAAGCGGGTGTTTATCTTGTTACTTGTAGCGTTTCATTTCAGAAAACATATTCAAGTAATGCCAAATCTGATTGGCGCTTTTATGATCAGACGAATAGTCAATATATCGGCGCGGGTACAGGGGCACAAGTCGACTATAGATATACTAACGATCTAGCGAGTAATTCGTGCGCTCAAGTATTTGAATTTGATTCTGCTACTAGAATTGGTTTAAGACTTGTTACAATTATAACCGGCAGTTTTGACAATGCAAATCAAGATGTCGGTTCAAATGCTTACATCGTAATTTCAAGATTATAAGGGGATAAAATGAGCTTTTCAACTGTACCCGTGGCCGATGATGTCACACAATACGACGTTGTAAAATATGATTCTGCTCTCTCAAAATGGGTAGTATGTACAGATAACACTGATCAATTGATAGGCGTTGTAAATGAAGTTCCATTCGATAACAGCGGGCAACGAGTTGCGCTTGTGTTTTGGAGTGGCTTAACTTCAGCAATTGCTGACGAATCAATAATAAATCAAGGCGGTTTTATAGGCGTTCGGGATGGTCGCATATATGTTGAAAGCGTGAATAGATACGGTATTGTTCAACCTATCGCATATGATCAAACGGCAATCAATGCGGGCGATCTAGTGAACATTCATCTACGATGAAACATAGACCCGATTTAGAATTACAAATTGCTGTTTTTGTCGTATTCGCTTTTACTTGCGCTATGTTTACCTGGACTTTGCTTTTATGAATGATCCTCTCAAAAAAATAGTAGATGACATCGGGCGTTTAGTTACTATGTTTTTTATAATCCTAGGACTTTTTGCTTTTTGGTCTTTGTTTAATGGTTGCTCATCGTGCGAAGAAGAACAACCGCGCTCGTTCAGTTGTAACGCTGAAAAAGAGTCTTTAAAAATCTGTAAAGGTGATCTAGCAAAATATAAGATTCAAAGACAACAAGCGATTGACTTAGCAGTACATGACGCAAGAAAAGAAGAAAAAGCATTGTGTCAAAGTAGAATCGATGACTTATCGAGCGGTGCTGAGAATCTTCAATGTGAGCTATGTTGTACGTTTTCTTTACTTCCTGCAAATATGGGGCGATCTTGTGAGTAGTTTGATTCTTAGTTTAGTTTATCCAGTGGCGGCGATCGCTATTAATATTCAGCCCTTTCAACTTGTCGATGATCTGAAAATTGATGTTGGATATTTGCCAAAAGGTCACCGCGCACCGTTCGCCATGGTTGCAGTCGATCACAAGCAATTGAACAAAACACGCGATTACATCTTAGCTCTTAATAAGTCTCATGCAAGTACGATCGAATCAATGCAGGATCGATACAGAAGTGAAATACACGGGCTTGAGTTAAGTAGCGCCAAAGCCCTTCAAGTGATCGAAGTTAGACTTGACCATGAAGTCGAAAAAAACACAGCTTTAAAAAAAGAGCTTGAAGAGATCGACAAAGTACATGCAAAAGAGATAAAATCTTATTATTGGCAAAATCTCGGATTAAGTGCCGCGCTTGGTGCTTGTGTAATTTGGGCAATCTCAGCGAGTATATAATCATGGACATGATCAGCATTTCTTCAGTTGCTTCAATCGTAGGCGTTGTAGGTGTAGGTTTCTCAGTATTAAAAGAGAAGATTAAACATGCTGAAGAGATGGGACAGATTAAACAGCAAATTAAAAGTCTTGAGAAACGAGCAAGCGAGCAAGATCGTAATCTTTTAGGATTCCGCGAAGCGCTTGAGAGTTCAAATACTGACATTCGGCACGATATAAGTCAGATACAGCAAAGCATTGTTAGACTTGAAGCGGCTGTATCGCAGATCTCACAAAATATAAGTGGTCGCGGTTAATGTGTCTCCTGCCTTTGTTGAAAGACAGCTCGCTTTAGTCTTACTCGACATAATCGGCTCTACTGCTTTTGTACAAAAAAACGGCGCTAAAGTTGCCGCCGCATGGTTTCAGGTTCATGATAGACTTACTAGATCTTTAGTCTATAAACATCAAGGTAGAGAGATAGACCGAAGCGATGGATTTTTATTATCCTTTGATGATCCGCTTGACGCTGTCAATTTTGCTTTACGCTATCAAGAGAAGATCCCAAATAAGACACCATTCCGAACGAGAATTGGTATTCATTGGACTTGTATTGTAGAAGTCGAACAAGACGAGGGTCTTGTAATAATGGGCGCTAAAAGAGTAGAGCTTGAAGGAATAGGGAAAAACATTGCGGCTCGTACTATGAGTGTTTGTGGACCTGGTCAAGTGCTTCTTACTTCTGAAGTGATGCAAGCTGTTAAATATAGAACGTCACCTGATACACCTAAAAAAACGAGATTCGCTTGTGTCGGTTTATATCAATTTAAAGGCGTAAAAGATCCGGTGAAGTTGTTTGCTGTCGGCGTTTCTATCGAGTCACTTCAACCGCCGCCATCGAGCGAAAAGGTGAAACGGTTAGCAGGTCCAAAAGAGATTAAAAGCAAGTTGAAGCATATGAAGATTAAAGAGATCGCGCTACTTGTATATAATAGATTAGCTATTGTGAGCTTTATATTTTGGATTATTCTATTGATTAGGCTTTGTTTTTATAGCTTCGGGCGAGATCTTTTAGGGGTGCAAGAATTACAAGAGTTTATTAAGTTTGTTCTGTCTTACTGGCATGAGATCGAAAAGCGAATATGAAAGAAAAGCAATCAGTCCAATCTGAGAAAGCGCGGCGCGGATGGTTTGCAAGCGTTGTATTCATGTTCATGATATGCGTTCTAATCGTGTTTCTATCTTATAAAGAATTACCCGACGGTAACCGTGATATTTTAATTGGGATCATCGGAATGTTAACCGGCTCAATCTCTTCAATGTTAGCGATTGCAAGCGGGCGCGACCCTTCAGAAGTTGAAGAACTCAAAGACAAACTAGCGGCGGCTAATGGTGATCGAGAATCATTAATTGCTAGACTTAGAGACTCACAAATACAAATGCAGTTGATGCGCGAGCAGATCAGCGAAATACAAACCGCGATTATAAATAAACTATCTGTATTTTCAGGCGGTGAGATTATACAGACTAAAAAAGAAAGCGACGTTATTTTAAAAGATGTAGTCGACCAGTGGACACCAAAGACCGAAGAGGAAGAAGAACCCGAGCAAGAAAAAGATCAATAGTTTTTGCGCTTATATGTATCTCTATATTTCTTGTAAAGCTCATCAACTTCTTTGTGATACCCCTCCCCTCTTAATTTCCGGACAAGTTTATCGATCATGTTTTGATCATGCCGCGCACTTTGGTACGCGTATGTTTGAGGGTCGAGTGTGTACCAGTCCCAACGATGAAGTTGCATGGTGCGAGATAAAATCACATAGTCTAAGTTATCAGAAAGGCATGTCATCGTATTCACCCTCATCATCTTCAACGCTGTCAACGTGCTTTACAATGTCCGACCAAAGCCGCCAATCAGTGAAGCTTGATTCATTAAAGTAGCGCTCCATCAACATATCATTAATATCTGGGTCAATTGATCCAATACCTTGATTCATTGCAATGTTACATTCTGCAAAGATCGGATTAGACCAACGCTCGATCAATCGACTTGTTCGTATTGATTGGTCAGTGATCTCGTTTAGATAGTCATTGCTATAGAACTTCATCCGGTCACATAGATCTTCATAAGCTCTAGGATGTTTCATTTTTAATTCTCGGATGCCATCGAGACGAGTTGGAATCCTTACGCCGTGATTAATGGCAACGCGGCCAACGGGCGAGCAAAACAACTTATAAAATGCTTGTGTCTTTGGGTACTCTTCCGCGTCATTATAATCTGTATTGGGCATGTACATCGACCAAACTTTTAAAGCTTCTTCTTCGGTTAAGTCACACCGCCGTTGAAGCTCCAAGCCAAGATTATTAAAGTCAATCGTCACGGGCGCACCTTCAGCGACAACCGGCGCGGGCTTTGGCTCGCTTACAGCTTTGTAAGATATAGGCTTTGGCTTCGGTATAGGTTTAGCTTTTGGCTTTGGTGGTTCGGTCGGCTGCACAGGTGGCACGGGTTGAGGTGCGCGGCTTGGCTTATTCATTTTAATCTCTTCTCCGAGTGACTCCGCTTGTATCTCCGCTCTCTCTGATTCACTCAGATCTGTACTATCTGCGATCTCATCAGCCGAGTATATACCGCTCACAACATCAGGAAAGACAGCACGTAGAGCAAGAGTCATACAACGAGCGCGGAGCATTTGCATGGGCATTCCTTCCCACATTCGACCCCGTGCGATTCCTTGACGCTTTGCCATATCCATGCTGAATGTAAAAGTATGATTCATGCTTTTAGGCTCATCTGATCGAGCGAGCTCAATAGTACAATGCTCGTTATCCCATGAATCAATACGTATATATTTACATATGCCAGAGTTACGAACGATACCGGCCATAGCATCGGCACCTAGTGCGGGCGTATCTCGGATGACATAGCCTTGTTGAGCAGTAATGGCCATGTTAGATCCGAAGTGATGGCCGAATGTTGCATGAAGTCGTAAGAGGTCAAGCGGGCTTTTGTTCTTAGTTGCGAATAGCTCCGCGAGTCTTTGAGCTTCTTCAAGTGATGACGGGGTATAAATGTTAGTGTAATTGTTCATTTTGATTCCATTCCTTCAATCATCATTAAAGCTAACTCCAAAGCAGTTTCTTTGTTTGTATAATGCTCCATGACTCTTATAGCCACTTTTGCAGTTACAAATTTTTGTGTATGCAAATCAAAAAGAGTCTTTTTTATGCTTTCGCTTGTTGTGAATTTCTTCATATCGTTTACAAGTCGTGTAAATGTTTTTTGTTTTTTATTATACATTTCGTTACTTTCGTGTGAGTTGGTTTAGTGGAATGCGTGATAGAGGCAGTAAAACCACGCGACGGTTGAAGATAGTATTGCGATGATGAGGAGGTTTAGAAACCAGTTCTCTTTTACATCTTGAATAAATGCTCTCATTTCTTCTTCTGTGTCTGGTCCGATCATTTGTTGTTCTCCGGTCTGAAATCTTCAATTGTAAAGTAAGGTGTTTCAAGTAATGCGTTGACGTGTTGAGTAAGAATCTGAGCTAGTGATTTAGAAGCTCGTCGATTGCCATTAACAATACTGCTAAGATGACACTCGTTTACGTTAGCAAGTTTAGCGAGCTTTCTAATACTGATATATTGTTTTAGTTGGTCTCTTCGTTCGGGTTTCATGTCGACCTCCTTTCTTTAATCAAGATAACCCTAGTTTTGCATAATGTCAAACAAGTTTTGCAAATTGCAAAATATATCTTGTAAAGTGCAAGACAATTACTTAAATATATATGGGTAACGAAAGGAGGGATATTTGAAGATCCATCATTTACAACGAGCGATTAGACGGTCAGATTTGCAATTGACTGAACGTGTTTTATTGAGCGCTCTCGTTGATCTTGTCGATTGGCAAACATGGCAAGCTGAAACCAAAATTAAAACTATTGAATATGAAACTGGACTCAATAGAGCGACCATAGCAAGAAAGCTTAACTCTTTAGAAGAACGCGGTTTTATCAGTCGAACGAATCAAACTGACGCGAGGGGATACAAAGAGAGTTTATATACTATAAATATAAAAGAGGTCGAAACACAATTATCTAGGTTTTTCCCTATGTCGCAGAGTGCGACCCCCATATCGCAGAAAGCGACTAGCCTGTCGCAGAGTGCGACCCCCATATCGCAGAAAGCGACTGATCGGTCGCAGAGTGCGACTAAGCGGTCGCAGAGTGCGACAACTAATATTCTATTATCTTCTAATTCTTCTCTACCTAATAAAGATTCTATTTCTTTCAATAACTCTAATACAGAAGAGAGCGCGCAAGGCGCGAGCTTAGATGGTGATGATTGGGAATATGTAAAATGGGAAGATATCCCGATTGACCTTCCAATGCCTAAAACCCGTTGGGAGGATCACGGCGTCCACGTACCGACACAAGAAGAGATGATGAGGAAATATAAATGAAGAAATTAAACTTTGAAGCCTTAGCAGACTTTTTGCCGGAGATCGTACCCGAGCCAACGCCCGAACCGTTACCCAGTTTAAAGAAGATGAGCGTTGATGATTTGTATAAATATGATCTTACAAGCATGAAATGGGATGACAGCGAAAAGCGGAATTACATTACCATTAAAAGCTTCAAACCGTGCGGTCGATGTCATGAAGGGTACATCCACATTGAAGAGCTTAATGCGATGTCACCATGCCCGCATTGCCTCCAAGCTGAAAGAAAAGCAAAGCGGATTGAACGGGCGAGATTGCCGCTCGATGCAAAGGGCAAGACCTTTCAAAATTACGAGATGAGAGCAGAGTTCAAAAGTTTGGCGGCGCAAGTAAGAAGATGGTCACAGACTCAGAACAAAGAAGCGGGGCCTCTGATCTATGGACCACCTGGAACGGGCAAAAGTCATTTCGCATATGCTTGCGCTCATCAATTAATTTGGAGTGGATTCAAATTAAGGTATGCGACTCATTCAAGCCTTCTTGATCTTGAACGGGCTTCTTGGAGTGATAAAAAAAGCGAATCACCTCTGCGCAATCTACTCCGAGGAATCAATGTTTTAATACTGGATGAAGTTGGCGGCGTTGGTGGCGGTTACGGTAAAGTAAGCGATTGGGTGAAACGTACGACTAGCGAAATGTTAGATAGTATTTATAGACAATGGTCGAGCGGTGATCTGTATGTTTTGATGATTAGTAATGTTCAATTACATGTTTTTATGCGGACGTATAACGAAGCGCTTCAAAGCCGATTAAGAGAGATGGTCGAGCCAATTTTGATTAATGGTGAAGATCGAAGAAATAACCCTTGATTAATTTCAGTTTGTAAAATAACTTACTGACAGAGGTAATACATATGAACAAAGAGAAGCTTGAATATTTAAAAAGGTCGATCAAGCTTACGCGACTAGCTGAACTTGCGGGTTTAAAGCATCCTGTCGAGCTACACAGAATAATCAAACGCACTCAAGCCACCGATTATCAAACGGCGCTAAAGCTTGCCGACTTAGCCAACAAGATGAGTTTACGAGCAAATTATTATACTGCTGACGACTTTTATTATATCGAGGAATAGACAAGTAAACACACGCGAAAGATAACAAATGATTCAATCTGAATACTTACAAAATCTAGAAAAGTGGACTAAACAGCAATGTATCGAATGGTATGAGCGCGGGTTTCATGTATATGAAATTAAAGATATGTGTCGATCAATTAAGGCGCATTGTAGCGATGACTTACCGCCAACACTCGACCAAATTCAAAGTTGGGTTGAAGGGCATGAAGCAAAATTAACAAATACAACCATAGATAAAATAAGGTTTTTAAAAGCGTTAAGGTTTTCTAATAAGCAAATCTTTAGGCATTGCGTACTTTTTGGTCTGATACAAACCTCAACGCTTCCATTTTCAGCAAAAGAGAAAAAAAACCATCTTAACCAAATCATAGAAAAAGCAACTGAGAAATCATTTAGGTTTGAAACCCTTACTCAATCAATAAATAGGTTAAGTTCAAAAAAGCTAACCATTGAGAAAAAGTTACCTGGATTAAGGCAGAATATTGTCTTTATGAGAATGCAAGGATTATCAATTCAGGAAATTACTCAAGAGTTAAAATGCATGAATTATTCTTATAGGGATAAGCCTGTAAATAATAAACACGTTAGAAGCATAATACTTAATATAGCTGAAGAGTTATATTCATTAAACGGCATAACCATTTTACAAAGTAAAGATACAGAATGAAAACATTAGGGAAATTAAAAATTTTAGGCTATGTATCAGGCGAGCCAAAATTGGAGACGAGCAACGGCGGGACGACTTATTTCAAATTTTCGGTTCGTTGGTACGAGAACCGCAAAGACTCAGATAAAACGATGTTTATGGATTGCATCGCATTTGGAAATACTGCGGAGTACATGAGCCAAAAAGTGAAGAAAGGCGAGCCGGTATTTGTTGAAGGTGAGTTGATTAATGATCGTTGGAAGGATGACCAAGGGCGGAATCGTGATTCATGGACTTTGAAGGTACGTGAGTATGTTTATTTAAGTACAAGACCTAGCGAGCAAAGCGAATCAACACCCGTTCAAAGCCAAGCTCAAAGCCCTTGGGGCGAATCATGGGGAGATCAAAAACATACTTCTACAAATTGGAGCCAAACCAATGAGAGACGAAATGATCCATTCTAACGCGCTTTTGATAAAGGTAGCTCGCGAGCTTTTGAGAGATCAGCCGAAGATGTACGCGCAAGTCGAGTATGTTTTGGCTATGCCGATTATTGAAGAGCTTTTTAAATATCGCGGGCGAACGATTGAAGAGATTGCGGAGTGGATCGGATGGGAGAGAGAGAAAGTTAAGATTTTTGTTGATCAGAATTGGAAAAGGTTGAAGCTGTAGGTAGTTATGAGGATACCCAACAAAGAAACTCAAAAAATAATTAATGAGGTTCACTCTCGATACAATGACGAGATTGATCAGTTATACTTGAAAGTAAAAGAGTCTAGTTTCATGGGTACAGGAGAAGAG
>VTLG01016345.1_pt1 | contig 35794 bp, 42 predicted proteins | sample 4694571 | NCBI WGS metagenome assembly VTLG01 (sample SAMN12604809, study PRJNA352737) | marine metagenome | biome: ENVO:00000447; feature: ENVO:00000209|ENVO:00000569|ENVO:01000036; material: ENVO:00002151; isolation source: viral sequences binned using virsorter ...
GGGGTGGTAGCTCCTCGCAGGACTCGTTCTGCCAAGCTTCGGCTAGGTCTGCAAGAATATCTTTTTTGAACATTTCCGCAAAACTGTCCCGTAGCGAAGATGCAAGTGTCTCGCAGTTGTTACTGTGGGTGGCGAAGCTATCGTGGATCATGGCAAAGTCATACAGGCCACGGCGATGGGACTCGTTCACAGTTAACACCAAGCCAGCGGCATCAAGGGAATGCACCACGTTCGGGGCCACCCCATTGCTTTGCTTGCGAGAGTCAAGGTCGTCCAAAGCATCCTTGAAGCGCACAGATGTTAACGATCCGTTCAACCAAGTGTTGACCCTTCGGCTTACCTGTTTGCGGTAATCTTGACTGACCCGGAATCCACTCGGAGCGACCCAGGTCAACGGAAGACCTTGATTGGTCATGATCCGGGCTGATTCTTGGAACCAGTCCATAACCTGCTTTGGTTTGGTCAACAAAGTCTGGATGCTGTCCCACAAGGTGTCGCCAAGATATTTGATCGCTGGATACATGTGACTCCTCCCAAACACACAGTCAATCCCACGCTCCCTTCGGGTGGTGTCATACCAATCTGCCACGTAATCCCGGTTGGAGTAAGCAGTCAAACCATACGCTACCGTCATACAAGGTCGCTTCGCCATTTTGCGGCCAATTCCAAAATCAATCCAAATCCGTGCATAGTCCCTTCCCTTGCGTGCATCCTCTTTGAGTTTACCCAATGTGTGGTCCGAGACCAAGCGATAGATGTCCTCCGGGGTGTCCGTGGGTGCCACGTTGGTTGCAAAGCATCCGGTCTCGTCCCGAATTAACAATGACAGAAGCTGAAGGCCACTGTTGGTTGCATCCATCGCACACGGCAGGAACGTCCTAAAATTTTTTGACCGCTTGGTGTGATACTCTGCCCATTCAAAACACCAAGCCAACGCCTGCCACGGCTCACTTGCATCGGCCCACTCCCGGTTGGACTTCGGGTCGTTGGCAATTCGTATCGCATCCCGTGTGAAATCATCGGCCCATTTTAAGCGTGTTTCGAAGTCACACTTGTCGTTGCCAAAGCAGTTGGCCCCATGAATCCCTAGCCACTTTAGGTCGTCCTCGGTCTTGATCGGGTTGCCCCGATGGAACTGTAACAATCCCCGACAATGGTCCGGCCCTTGGTAGTTAAGGTAACTTGGAATCTGGTAGACTCGTCCCCGAAAGTCACACGATGACGGCATGAACATGCGTTCGTTGCGGAACTTGCGGGATAACATCAAGATCTTGGAGATAAGGATTCTCTGAGAAGCCAACGAGGTGTTATAGGAGGCTCGCTCCCGCTTCTCATCTCTCCAGTTACGTGTCTCCTCCACGGTCATGTGATCCCCCGGCCACTCAGGTAGCTCTAGGTCGTTCCGGGGTGGTAACCCAATCTGTAGGTCGTTGTCCCAAGCCCACTCCAAGACCTCAAGGACGCGGTTGTTTATGGCATACGGTGTCTCTTGGATGAGGTTGACCGCGTTGTAAACCTGGGGCATGTCAGGTGCCTTGCGTAAAACGTTCCGGTCAGAGCAACGAATGAATGGCAGAACAGGTAGCCCTTGATCCTTGTTGATGCCGTATCCACCTCCAAATACCTTCTGCCACGGCTCCGGGCTCTCAACCATGGGGAGCCAGAATGGTAACAATAACTCGCGATAGTTGTCGTAGTCGTTGATCCACTCACGGGTAACATCAGAGATCTCCACCAACCTCATCGGCTTGTAGTGTCGTCTTCGGCGTTGGGCCTTGTCCGTAAACTTAATCAAGCCCGTGCGATCATGGACCACCTCCAGCAACATCGAACCACACGCTACACGATCCCGGCGGGTCCAATCGTCCCACAGCATGTCCTCGTTGCGTGCCGTTTTGTGAAGGTAGGTGCTTTGGGTTGTTGGTCCCCGGCTGGCTAGGTCTTGCATGCGCTTCACCAACCTAGACCCGAAGTCATGATGACGGATAAGGTGGTCCGATAAAAGTTGGTCCTCGACGGCCCGTCCCAAGCGGAAGCAAACACTGGCATAGGAACGAGGCTCGTCGAGGACATCTAGGGTCGCCTTTACGGCGATGAGTGCCATGGGGCGAAAGTCTTTAACATCCACCAAAGATCGTTGCCACTTGGCCTTGTTTTTGATGGCGGCCAGCCGAGGTACCAACTCACCGATGCCCAACGTGACCGGCTCAACTCCGTCACGCATGATGCGTCTGCCGGCGTTGGTGAGGGAACCCTTGTTGTTATCCCGGTTCCTTCGATAGCGTTGCACCCCAAGATCTAACATCTCTTGGTTGAGCGCGTACTGGTCCATAAAGGTTGATAAGGGTGTTCAATGAAGGATAACAAGTGAAACCTCGTCCGTAGCTCTCCTACGACTCTAGTCCCTTATCAAGAATCTTTTCGCGCTTACGCACCAAGCGGTCACGCTTCTCGACGATCCTAGCAATCCGCTCTGATAACATCAAGACCTCATCTTGAATTAGTTGCGCTTTTATTTGCTCACGCGTGTTGAGATGTTTTGTGTCTGTTTTCATTTGGTTATTATGGTTGGTAAAACTTCTTGATTAACGTCCATCGCTCCAGTGATCTGCTCTTGCAGTTCTGGTCGCAAAGCTTGATGTATTCTTGAAACAAGTAATCATTTAAATCCTTGGCCTCTCGTCCACCCATAATCTTGGTTTCCCCTGTCTTTACATCCGAAAAAGAACGCTCAAACAGATGTGTCCCTTCAAGATATTCATTTGCCTCCCTGTTACGCCTCCTTCGGTAAGCTTTGCGAAGATCATGCGTATGTTGTGATTTCTCTATGTTTGACCAAGCTTTGGCCATTGGGTTTATTGTTCTCATGGTTTTAGTGTTTTTGTTTAATATTAGCAACAAGATCTTTGAGGTAAGGAGTTGGGTAAACCTTGGTTGCCTTGGATCGGTTAGTTTTATCAACTACCTTTGCGACGTGGAAAAGGTCAAGAGGTTTTAACGCACGCACCGCAACGTGGACTGCCTCGCGAGTTGTGTCGAGAAGGGCCGCAAGCTGGGTGGTGGTGATACCAGGTCGTGATACAACGGCAATACAAAGGGAAGCCCGATACATGGTGTTGATGTCAGCTTGGCGAAACCCTTCGGTAATTTTAAATAAATCATTCATGAGCCTTCAAGTATGTCACGGGCTGCTGCAAGATCACTCGGCACAAGCTTCGCATACCGAAGGGTCATGTTGATGTCCTTGTGTCCCATCCAACTCTGGACCACTTTGATGTTAACACCCTTGGACAGAAGGCGCGTGGCACAGGTATGGCGGCACGTATAGAACACAAAGTCCTTCATCACCTTCCGGTCCTTTCGACGCAACCGTGCCCACTGGCGACTGATGTGGTAGCTGGTGAATCTCTTCCACTCCCCAACGGTTTCGAGGGCCTCCAAGGCTTTCCGGGTGAGCGGGATTGTCCTTGGCTCCCCGTTCTTGGTTCTCATCACATCGACAACCGGTCCAACGATAGGGTCCCGGCGGATCATGGACGACTTTAGGCCCAACGATTCGGACGGTCGAAGGCCGGTCTCGATGGACCAAACAAAAAAGAAACGGAAGTCCGGGTCATCAATCAAAGCCTCGATTGCCTCTTGATCCTCCGAACTAAAGAAGGACATCCGGGCGTTCGAGGGTTGCTTCAAGCGTGGGACTTTGAACCCAACGGTGTGCATCCCTCGCTCCCTTGTGAAGTCCAGGGTGGTTTTAAGTGTCTGTAGCTTGGAGTTGATCGTTGCGGGTTTGTTACCCTTTCTGGTCTCATCCAGGATCACCTTGTCGATTACGCCCAACGATAGGCCCCTTGTGGTTTTGGGTAGCACCTTAAGCCAAAAGGCGATGTTCCGGCTTTCTACCTCCTCCCGGGCCTTTCCGGCCCAACGATTAACAAAGGTTACTTCAAATAGGTCTTGTATTTTTGCCATGCCCAACGGTTATGAAAAAACTCGGAGCGTGTAAAGATGTTTTTTCGATGGGCACACAAAAAAGCTTCCCAAGGACGAATCCAAGGGAAGCTTTGTGTGGTGGTGATGTCTATTCTGTTTCGATCCCGTAATCCCATTCAGAGCCGAATACGTCTTGCAGCCATTCCCCTAATCGGTGACCAATGTCATCACATTTTTGCTCATACTGAAGACCGTGACTTTTTGCGTTTTCATCGATGACCGGCACGGAGGCGCGAACTACCGCTACATCACGGCCTTCTCCGATGAAACACTCGGCGACATAATGCGATTGATCGTAATTCCATTCCGCGGTCGCATTGATCCCAAAGATTTTCACTTGCTCCATAGCCTCAAGATAAATGTCCAGAGCGTCACGAAGTGTTTCGACCGTTCCTTGGTGTGTTATCGTTATTCTCATTTTGTTTTGGTGGTGGTCTTTACTGATCTCCCCGGAATAGAATCCAAGCAAGCCAGGCCGAAACTAGGGAGAAGAATAACCAAATGAGTTCTTCGATTTTGCTCATCTCTTATAATCTTGAAACAATTATCCCACCGGTAAACTCAATCAGAACACCGTGATCGTTGACATGGGAACGAATCCAATCATCGATCTCATCATCAGTTTCGGTGCCGTCTAAATCAAGTCCAACGTATTTCAGCGCATCGGTGAACGGCTCTTGATAGAAATCCGTCAGCCAATCCCGCAAAGATGGATATTCGGAGAAATCACAACGAACCGCTATTCTGTCGAACTCTTGCGGCGTTTCAGACTCCTCTGACATTTCCTCCAGCCAATCGGCCATGGCAAGCGAACCCGCGCGGGACCAATTAGCAAACTCATCGGACAGAAGGAGATCCGCCATTTCCCATGTGCTTAATGTTTTTACCATCATTCGGTTTCCTCCTTCTCGTAATAGGTTACATTCGTTGCATCGTATTCGTAACCCTCATCGATAACGTAATCTTTTTTAATTTCTTCTAGGGCCCGATACACGCGGCCTTTCGGATACGATAAAAGATCCATGAGTGTGCCGAGGTTAATGTAACGCCAGTCACCTTCACAATCCCGAAGGCTTTCGTGAATGTTGTGTAAGGCCATAAGAGCCGGCACGGCTTGTTCTCTGGCTAGTTTTTCGACTTGGGCCTTATCAAATGCCCTTTGCTTTTTGGTTTTTAGTGTTTTTTTCATTGTTTTGGTCGGAGTGGTTATTAACTCCAGACAGCCCCCCGGAACGAGACCGGGAAGCTGGGTTGGAATTAACGAACGACCAACGGCATGATCACACCGGTCAAACTAGCAATGCCCCTTTCAGCTTTAACAATCAAAGGGGTTCCCACAGCACCGTCATAAGACCATTTCACGCTGTCTTGCTTACGGGCTAGAAGTGTCTTCGCTCCTAACAAATCCGAAACGAATGCATCCTTGAAGACAATCCGATCCGCTGGGTACATTTCATCCACCGGGAAGCGATTGACAAGCGACACAAAGCCCGAAACAAGCGCCCCGGGAACCTTAGAAGTAAGAAAGGTGCCTTTGACTCTGTTCTTAGGTGGATGCTCGTCATGATCCGGAATCACATTGCGCCAGTTTGGGAAGGTGGGGAAGTCATCCGACACGCTTCGCAAAAGGATCTCCCGGGCCGTGACTGTCACCTTGTAACGACCTTGCGGGAATTGATCCGCCTCAGGAAGTGTCAGGATATGCATTCGACGTCCATCGGTTCCGACAATGTTGGTCTCCAGGTCATCCGTGTCCTTTTCGATATTCAAGACAGTAATTGCTTCCCGGGTCTCGTTTTTCGAGATTGCCTTTGTGATCCATTTCAAGTCATCAAAAAAGCAATCGCTCTTGAGGATTGAAATGACGGTGGGTGTGGTGGTGGTGTTTTCAGTTGTTTTTTGCATTTGTTCATTCGGAGTGGTTATTAACTCCAGACAGCCCCCCGGATAACCAAGGGGCTGGGTTGGAATTAACAAAAGAGGGCGACCAGTAATTCCCTGAGAAAATCAACGGTGGTCTCTGTGCTGCCGGCAATGGCCAGAGTGAAAGCGAACATGAGGAGAAGGGAGTCTTTCATGATCTAGCTGAGGTGAGGTGCTTTGACGTTCTCAAGATCTTCCTTGGTGAATGCGGAAAACCCTCGACCTCGACCTGATCGAACTTCAATAAAGAGAGTCTTTCCGACGAGTCGAACCGGCCTGCCGTGAACGGTGAACTCGTTGCCATCCTTGATGGACTGAATTAGTTGCTCCTCGTTTGTGGGGATGTCTTTTTGATCTTGGTGCCATTGCTCCTCCAATTTGTGAGCAAGTTGAATCATAAACTGATTCCCTTCCGTGTCTTCAACATCAAAGCACCCATAGTGATGTCGTTTGAGTATTGTCTTGATTTTCATGGTTTTATCGACAGCGGGAATGACTTGTTTCATTTGAGTTATATTCATGACGCGCTTGTTATCGTCTAGGGATTGAAGTCTAGCAAGTAAAAAGTGTGTTTTTTTGATGTTTTTTATCATGTGTTTACATTGTTCATACATTTCAAGCCAAAAGGGGGCACACGAAAAAAATACAAGCAAATGCAAGTAAGCTGCAATAAGCACAGCTCCGCCTTAGGTAACAATCCCACCCTGGCACCACCCTGGCACCATCAAAGACATTCGTAGTGGGTTTCATTATTGTTCTGTAATAGCCAGTTATGCCACCCCCGTGCTCTTTTCTAGGCACTAACGGTGCGCCGTGCTGATTAGCGAGGGGTCGTGGGGGGAATTTTTGCCGCGACACTATACGATACCCCCTCACATTTTTGTGACCAAAACCTACAGCCTATTACTCATCCTCAATCTCGTAGGACTCCTCATGAATTAACTGAGCGATCTCGGCGTGTTCAATGACACTCCTGAGCTTTGTCTGGATCGTAGGTAACATCCCAAGACCAGCATAAGGGTTCGATGCGATCACCTTGATGTTCCGGGTGTCCTTGTGGTGGGCAGCAACAACAATATCATCAAAGTGTTCTCTGAGAGCAGCCAGGGCGTGCTCTAGGTTGTCTAGGGAGACCTCAGGGATGTCTCTGTAGGGGGTGTTGGAGTTATGTTGCATTAAACACTGATAGGTTGGTCTAGATAGAGGATCATTAGCAACACTCTCTTAGAGCTATTCTAAGATCCCCTTAAGTCCCCTTATTCTAAGTTCTTCTTAAGATACACCTTAGGAGGGGTGTTATTGATGATGATAATAATTGATCCTTAGGTAAGCTCACCTTCGGGGTGGTCCTAAGATAGGAGAAAGAGTTGATGTTATTGTTATTGGCCTTAGACCATCCACCTTCGGGGCTATCCTAAGATAGAGCTTGTTCCCCCTCCCCCTACTATGGTCCTTATTTGTAAGGGATTGTTATTTAACTACTTAGCCCATTGTGAAAAACACTTGTTAATACTTAGTGCAATCGCTTTTCCGAGTTGTTGTTTTCCGGTTGTAGATTGGTGAAACATCTTCCATTCCCGTTGGTTGGTGCCGAAGAATGGCTCTAGGATGACGCATGGTGCTTTGAGCATTCGGAGAAATCGTGCGCCTCGCTCTTTGTGGTTCTTGATGGCTTTGGGTCCTCGGTTGAGGTTGTGGGGAAAGGCGTCCTCCATGGTTTGGATAAAAGAGTCGGCGGCCTGTTTGCCTTTTTTGGACGAGTGCCAGTAAAGGGCTTCGTATCCGTTGGCGGTGGGGGACTTAAAGGCGTTGAAGTGTAGCTCGACCACAAGCAAAGCATCAAGGGCATCAACGCTAGTTTTAAGGTTGGCCATGGCTTCGGTGTAGGAGTTGCCTTTGTATTTGTCGATGATGGTGACATCAATGTGGTCGTCGAGGTAAAGATTGATGAAGTGGGCAAGGTTTCGGTTGTAGGTCCACTCGGAGGTCACCCCATTCCAACCTACGGCTCCCCTGTCTTTGTCCCTAGAATGCCCCACACACAGCACTAGACGTTGGTTCCTAGGTTCAACTAAGGGTTTAGACAAACCCCTCTCAGAATCCCTCCTAAGGCCACTATCGCGGTATTCCTTAAGCATCGTGATAATCTCGTTCACAGTGTCTATATCCATGTCGTAGCGTTGTTCTGGTTGTTATGTAGCTTGTGGTAGGCGTCCCTGAAGTCCTGGAGTTGTTGGTGGATGACTTCGTTCTTTCGTTCGTTGATCTTTGTGTCGGCATCTTGGGCCATCTGTTGGGTCCAGTAGGAGACCCCCATGGAAAGGGCATCGAGGCGGTCATCGTGGGTAAGTGCCCCTTTTTCGCGTGTGAGGCGGGACATCTGGAACATTAGCTGGTATTTTAGCTGTGTTTCGATGGGATACTTTTGGGCCGAATCGTAATCGTTTTTGATGACTTTTGGGTCAATCACAAGTTTGTGCTGATTCATCACCGGTTCAAGGGTGTCCACAATCCGCTTCTCCTTTTGGATGTTATGTCGGATTTCCTCGACGATGCACGGGTAGATCTTGGTGAGGTAGGGCTTAATGATCTCCACAAACATGCCGTCCCCAAAGTTACTTTCCACCACGATCACGTTCACCTTGTTTAGCTTGGCCTTCATGGTAAGCACCTTAAGAACCCTTTCGTCGTATCCTCCTTGCATCCCGCCCGCGTCCGTAACATAAAGGTAGCCGTTAAGCATCTTGACGACAGCCCAAGAGGTCTCGTCTTTACCGCGTCCTGAGGGGTCAATGGCAAGCACACTACCGGTGTAGGGCACATGATCACCTACGGTCCTCATTGGGCGAAAGAAGCGGTCCCCGGTGAACCCTACGTTTGGCACTGTGCTGTCCCAGGCGTTCTCGGGGGACTGTGCCCACACCAGCTTTTCGGGTGCCGTCTCGTTGTCGAGATCCATAACAATCAAGTCATTGATCTTTAACGGGTAGCGGTCCAAGTCAGACAGCTTAGGGTCCAGCATGAACTGCATAGCGAACCCTGACTTGCCGTAGGAGGCTTCACGTTCGGCTAGGTCGATGTCACCAAAGCGGGTGGGTTCGGTGGGTTCGCCAACATTGTCGTCATCTATACAGGAGTTCGCGATGGTCCCCTTGTAGATCTTTTCGGACTTTTCCCTTGTGATCTTCTTTGCTGGCCACACGCGCATCTCGTAGTCGCGCTCAAGCATCTTGTTATAGATACTGTCCTCACACTGGGGTGTTCCAAGGAACAGGATGCGGCTGTTGTCCTCAGGCTTAAGGATAGCTTCGAACTCCTTGACTTGCTCGGAAAGCTTGTCCCGCATGGATTGGGTTGCCGAGTTGTTCGGCACCTCTACGTCATCCGCAACGATAATGTCGGCACGGGAGCCGGTAAGCTGGGATGTTATTCCAAGGGACTTGACGGAGGGGGCGTGTGCGGCTTGGGCGGGTCCGACATCAAAGGAGATCTTAGAGAAGCGTTGTTTGTCTCCGGGGATGAGGTGAGCCAACACGGGCATCTCATGGATCAACCTAAGGGTGAACGTGGAGAAGTCATCGGCGCGGTTCTTGGATGCGGAGACGACAAGGATGTTCTTTTGTGGGTCAAGAAGGAGTTGGTGGACAACAAAGGCTGAACAGATCCAGGACTTACCGACACCTCGGAACCCTTGGATAACACCTCGTCGTGGTCCGTTTTGCATCCACTCGGCTATCTCGTATTGGATTTGAGTGGGTGCTGGAAGCGTAAGGTGATTCCATGTCATCCAAAGGAAGTTACGGAAGTCCTTAAGCTGTGTTGGAATTTCACTCATTCATTTACAACCTTATCAGTCGGGTCTTCGAATGGAAGTAAATTCACAAGTTCCTCCAAGGGTGAGTCCTTAGTGACGCTTGCGATGATGTTGTTGTCCTTAAGTAACTGCCGTGCAGCGTTTAACAAGGCAGGGGCAGGGTCACCGTTCTTGATCTGGTCGATGAAGGTGTCGATGAGAAGGTCTTGTAAACCCTCCATCTTGATGCTTCGTTTTTCGTCGCTCATGGTTTCTTGTTCTTTTTGTTATTTTTTAAGAGGTGCTTAATCTTGATCAGCATGTAGGTCAGCGTTGAAAGTCCTACTGCAATCGCCACCACGGTGTTAACTTGTTCTAGGGTTATGTTTGCAATCAATCCGGTGATACCTACGATTGGGGTGTTGATTGAGGAGTTCATAGCTATTGTGTGTTATGCGCTCAGGGTGCTTCCAAAGACAACGAAGTCAATCCCACGGCCACTGGTCATGCTATTGTTAAAATCAATCGTGAAACCAGAAGCGGTCTTACTTACGATTGAGGGCGCATCATAACCGGATCCGGTGGCGGTGATGGTTGCAACGACTACATAATCCGCATTACTGTGTAACGGCGTTGAGAAGGTGACTGTTCGTTCCGCATTGTTAGCTGACACAGACGCTACATTATAAGAGTGTGCAAACGAATTGTCACTATCGCTCGCCATACCTAATGAACCATAGGCTCTTGGAGCGAATGGGCTGTGTTTAAGAACGTCCGGTGTTACGACACCATCGGTGCTGCTTTGGCCTTCCATGTTGGCTTTGGTTGCTTTGGCGACCTTTGCCTGGGTGACGTTAGCGTCCGCAATCTTTGTCGTTATGACAGCATTGTTTAGGATCTTTTCTGTTGTGACAGCATCGTTTTGGATCTTAAGATTTGCGACGGCATTGTTCGCAATCTTTGCCTCGACGACCGCATTATCCAAGAGTTTGTTAGTATCGATTGAATTAGTGGATAGTCTGACAGCAGTTACGGCCCCGGCGGCGATCTTATTGGTGGTCACTGCGCCGTCCTCAATGGTTGCTTCGGTGACGCTTTGGACTCCCGCGCTGGTGTCAGCAGCATCCTCAACCGCCTCTTGGGCAGCAAACAGCCCTTGCTTATACGCGCTATCAAGATCGCTTTCACTCAACACTGCGCCGGCCTTGAAATCGATCAAAGGGACAACCGAGGTGGTCCGATAGATTCTTATCTTTGTCGCGGAGTCGCCGAGTGAACTGATCTTTGTTAACAGGCCCCAAGAGGAGCTTGTGCAAGTAACAGTCTGTGTATCAAGGTTTACGGTGAAGTCCGTGTCTTTGACAAGTGTAACTTTTGAGTTGGTGGAGGAGACGCCGACCACGTTTATATCATCAACGCTTAAGACTTCAAACCCATAGGTAAGACTTTGAGCGGCGGTGGCTACGGATTCGGATAGGTAGAAGGATAGTCCGGTTGTGGCTGGCATGATGTTTTATAAGGTTGGGATTGGGTTGTTAAACATTCTTCGTTTTTGCATTTTTAAGTTGAATACCGTCTTTTGTAGTTCAGGAAACTCGTTGAGCACCTCCCGCTTCGCCAAGCGTCGATAACGTGAGATAATACGCCTAGTCAATGCGATCCGTGGGTCTTCGACACCAGGTTCTCCGGTTTGTTGAGCTATCAAGTAATTCTGTTCTGCGTTTTTAAATGCTCGGGACTTAAACAGGCCCTTCAATGCAGTTCTTAGGTTTCTCCCACCAATCTCAGTTGTAGAGGTTAGTTCAAGGAACCGGTCGTATGCTTGTCGTCCTTCCTCGTTGTAGAAGTTACGCATGTCGGTGTCGCCGTGATTTATGTAGTTATTTGGTGGCAGCGAGAATCGCGGAAGCATATCTTGAATCTTTTGATCTACGATGTCGTTGCGTTGGCTTGAGACGTAGAGCGGATTGGCAATACCGAGTAGACCGAATGGGTTCTGCTTGTAGACTGCTTCCCCTAGGAAGGTACGCTTGGGGGGCACGTTCTCTTCAGCGATTGGTATCTTACGGAGGATTGCGTCAACAATAGAACGGTTCTCCCTGATAAGAATCTCACTCTCGTAGTTTTTAAGTTTATCGACAAACATAGGAACCGCAAAACCTGATCCAACATCTTTGAATGTCTTTGGAATATATGTTTCCGGGTCCCCTGCGATATTCAATACGTTGTTGAGTCCACGCAGGAACGACTTGTCGGTCATATTCTCAGCAATAGTAAAAGCTAGGGCCGACATAGAGGCACTAAGCTCGTTATCGCTTCTTGGGTTCATTTCAGCAAACTCAGCGATGTCCGCAACAATACCGATCATCGTTGCAAACGGATCAGCCCGCTGGTAGCTGTAATAGGTTTTATTACCCTCGTCATCGGTCGTCACAAAGGAGTAGGGTTGCCATCCGGTTGCTTCTAAGGCTCGGCGTTCGTCTTTATTACGCGGCCCACCTCCGGTAATCATATCTCTATTGTTACTGGCAAAGTAGACCAAAGCTCCTGATGAGGCGACCGCCGTTGCTATCCGTCCCCGATAGGCGGCTTGCTCGATTGGTCCTAATTTTGCGAAATCGAGACGTGCTTTTTTGGTGCCTTTTAGAATGCGAGGGGCTATATCACCAATTAACACCCCCGGAAGAGTCCGTTGCCATCCAAACTTCAACACCTGCATCGGCGTGTTAACAAATGGAATGAGAAACTTTGTCAAGGGAACACGGTCCCTGAGTGAGTTAAGGATGTTCGTGATTGCTCCCGGCTCGCCCGTAAAGGTGGATTCCCTTGCGAAAGCCTCGGCTCGCCTAGCTAGACGGTCCATTTCATTAAGGTCACCGCCATTTTTTTGGATGTCAGTTAGCTTTTCTTCCATGAACTGAGCGTGTTTCCTTGCGATGGCGTTGGGATCAGTTTCATCAAAGCCTTCGTCCAAGGCTCGCTTTGCGTAAGCTTTCATCATCCGTTCTTCGGAAAACAGAGACCCATCCTCATTATACATTCTACGGACGTTTGTATCTACATAGGAACCTAGTTCTTCTACTGAAAGTTCTCCCTTTCGAATTTTGGATAAACCCTCCATCCTGTAGTGTGTATTCAGGTAGTTATCTACGGCAAAGGTTTTGTTAATTACATCAGCGGCCCCGTTAATACGGAAGGGTAACCGGGTCAGTGTGTTAATTGTGTTCATGATCGGGATCATAGGCTCCGATGTAAGAAACTTGTTTTTGAAATTACTGACATGGAACGCGCCAAGTGACTCACCTGATACCTCCGGGTCCATTGATCTAGCGCCCCCAAGGAGTGTTTCAGTATCGCTTTTGAGTGCCTTTACGCCCATACTCAACGCTTTTCGGACATTGCCAAACATGGAGTCCAGCGTCATGTGCGCTTTGAGTAGGTCAGTGTTTCCTGATAACATCGCTCCGGTCGCTCTTTCAAGCTTAAGCAGACTGCGGCTCAAGACAGGTGACAGTCCGTTTAGGACGTAAGAGGGAGGCCCATTGAGGATGTTACCCATGAAAAACTGTAGACCGGCATCCAAGAACTTAGTCCATCCTGAGCGTTGCGTTAGTTTTGCCGCAGCGTGAAGAACGGCGTCCTCTCTGCCATCCTGGGCTGCAAAATACAACCGCTTTGCAAAGGTCCGTGCCTTTTGCGATCCGAGGTTTTGTTCTACAAAGCCGTTATACAGCTTCTTAGTTTTGATGTCGCTGACTTTGATTCTCTCTTTAATCTCGGCTGCTTTTTTATTGGCCTTCGTTTTCAAGCGAACGACCGCAGGAGAGGCATCCTGACCTTTCTCTTTTAGTCGCTTAATCTCGGCTCTAAGATCCTTTAGTTCTTGGGCGTCTTTAAGATCTTGTTCCTTTACCTCGATTTCTGTTGTTAACGACTCCGTTCTAGGATCTTCTTTTGGCTTGGTCTCCAGTTGATCCAGTTCCTTTTGCCTCTCCGCCAGAGCTTGCTTGAGCTTTTTAATTTCTTCTGCGTCTGCCTTTATCTTTACTTCGTCGTTTTCGATACGGGCTTTAAGCTCGTCTACATCCGACTGATTCAGCCCGGTGCTTGCTTGCTCGTCGAGATCCTTGACATCGGATTCCATCTTTGCTCGGGACTCGGAGTTGATTCGGTTTTCTTTTAGAAACGCCTCTCCATCCAACGACCGACGATAGCGATCATCGAGATCCGTTGTTAACAGATCAAAAACTTTTCCGAGGTTCTTTGATTTACGTTGAGAAAGTAACCGACTTGCCCCTGTCCCAAGCACCGAATTATAGGTCATGTAGTTTCGGAACTGTGCGTTAGCCTCCGTCAACTGCATTTCAAGGTCTTTAATCTTTACCTCGTCCATGCCATTGTCCACGCCGTCAGTAATTTGTTTTGCAAGGGAGACTTGGCGATTCTTGGCCGCAGACATACCGTGGAAGGTAACCTGTTGCCGCAGCATTAGGTTACTGAAGGTGGCCATCACTTCTGGGTTGTTAAGGTCTGCTGTCCGAAGGATCTGTATGTAAATGTCTGGGTCTCCGCCGTAGATCTCCGCCCTAGCAATCGCTTCGCTAATTTGATCGGCAACGTCTTCAGATCCCATGAATCTTGGTTGCTCTGTTTGTAGTTGGTCAGCTGTTTTCTTCACCAATTCGTCGATCTCAGCGAACTCCGAAGCATCCCCCAGTTTTTGGAGAATACGGGTGCTGCTGTAAAGAGCTGTTTTTCCACCAATGGCGCAAGGATTTGTGTTGGTTTCTTCAGGCATGTGCGTTCGTTTGAAATAGGTTAACAGTCGGGATATTTAGGAAGAGTGCTGTCAGCATTTAGTTCTGTGCGTCCACCACCCTGTTGATCAAGGTTTGTGTTGTTGATTTGTTCTCTTACGCGGCGAAGGGCTGCTGGAATTTTGTTCTGAAGATTCATTTCAATCTCTAATCCTTGTCGCGTGGCTATTCCGCTTTCAATAATCGTCTCTTTGAGTTCGTCAGCGGCTTTGGTGTATTCGTTGAGAGCATCTTCGCTTCCGTCTAGGTTTCGTCCTTTCTTTAACGTCTTGACGCCTTTAATTAACGTCCCAGCAACACCGGCTAAAGCTCCTCCCTCAAGCACGTTTTTCATGCGTCCTTCAAACTCACCATCATCTTCATCTGAAGCTAGGTATTCGGTGACGGCATTCCGTGTCACATCATGAGACGCAAGGAAATCACTCAAGCGTTCTTCGTGTGCATCGAAGGCTACGAAGTCGGCGGTAATACCAGTTGTTAATGTCTTTGAGGTCTTAAGGAGTTTATCCGACACGTTGAGAAGTTTCGCGCCTTTTCCCAATAGTCCGGCAGCACCCAACCCTGGAATCAATCCCAAGCTAAACTGTGTGATACCTTCCACCAAGCCGCCAACTAAACTGTCGGGGCGTTCAAGTGTTCGCTGTGACCATTCGTCTGGTATCATATCTCCTAAAGCAAAGTCTGCTAGTCCAATGACGGATCTTCCGAAACCCTCAACCCCCGCAGCAACGCCCGTGAACATTTCGCTAAAGAAGCCAGATTCGTCTTCGTCTTGTTGTGACGCCATTGCGCTTCTATCTAGGTGCGCATAGTCAGGGTCAACATCAGAATAGGAGATAGGCTGTTGCATTGACGGAGCAAGGAACCGCGACTGTGTAAGGAAAGATGTTGTAGGTAACAGGCTCATTTTTTTTTATTCTTCGTTTACTTTTGGTGAAGGGTCAGTGAATGCGGAGTTCTCATACAACTCTCTGAAATCCTCTAGGGTTTTCTCTTTAGGTAGTTCTGAAGGAGGTAACCGGCGGCGAGAGTTGAAGTCCATGAACCCATATTTGTTAATAATAACTTTCTGTTTATTCAGAAATGATTGAATCTCCGGTGACTCTGCGGTCGCTCCTTTAGGGGCGTGTCCGTATTCCGTTGCAATGAAGATTAAGTCTTCGAAGTCGTTAAGTCGTGTGGCTTTGTAAACGGCGTTAACATTAAAGATTCGTTTCTCAGGGGCGTCCTTGTTTGTTAACGAACCCGTGCGGTTGTAGTCAATTTCAAACGGCTCCTCTGTGTCGATGGATAGAAATCCATTATCCTTCATGTAGGTTGTTTTGCTGAATCCTTGATCGGTTTTAAGAATCTCCATTGGAAGGCCGGTGACCTCGCTTTGTTGGACTTCCCAAGCGCGTGCGTCTGGTCGCGATGCTTCCGGTTTCTGCATGATTGCCTCTGCTCGGGCCCTTTTGGCGGCTTTACTATATTTACTTTGTAACCAACTTCTATTAAACTGAATTCGTTCCGCTTCCGTGTTTTTGGTTCTCATCCGTTCTACGGCTTCGGAGTCAACAACCATTTTATAAGCGTTATCAGTATCTACGGTTCGTTCCATTATGTTAGATGTTCTTGGGCTTATGCCTGTATATCCAGGCAAGGTCCTAACCGTAGTCTCGTATTTAATTCTTCCGGTTGAGTCCAAGGGATAGCCTTGTGCCTCCATTCTCTGTCTTTTTTGAGCCTCGATCATCTCCGGCGAAACGCGCTCGTCAATTAACTCGGTGTCTTTAGGTGTCACACTTGGCGAGTAACCTTTCTCCCGTGCTAGTTCGTTAATAAAGTCTTTAAACTTTGAAGCGTAAGCTTTTTTATATGCTTGTTGTAGTTCGTCTTTCTTCTTGTCGTCCAAAGTAAGGGTGCCTTGGCGGTATTTCGTAAACTCTGGTCCAATAACTGATCTAAGAGCAGCCTGCCGAGCTTTTGATGGAATAGCGTCAACATCAATGTCGTAGACCGTGCTTAGGTCTCCGGTAACGGAATCTCTGACTTCTCTTCTCAAAAACGCCAACTCAGGTTCGAAGTCGAACTCTTTTGCTCTCTGTGCATACTCCAGCTGCCCGAGTACGGTCTCGGTCTTAACGGTTACTGGGTCCGCAAGTCCAGCTTCCCGTGTCAAGGCTTTAAAATCTGGCGTATCCTCTACAAACGTAATATAATCTATACGTTTATCCTTCATGGCTTCCAGTTCGTCGATCTGCTCTTGAATCTTATTTAGGTAGTTCGTTTTCTCTTGATCGCTTGCTTCTTCTCTTGGTAAATTTAAGGTGACGCTTGTAAGATCTTGGAGCCTCTGGATTTGTTCCTGTAGCTGTTGAGGGGAAGCTTGAGCGTCTGATGTTACTTTATTAACAGGGCGGTAAACATTATCAAGAAGCCAAGTTGACATTTTACCTCTGTCGTAGTCCTCTCGTTCGCTCTCTGCGTCAAGCTTGTCCTCGTAACGCTCTAACGCATATTCAGCCTTCGTCATCAGATCCACTCCCTCTTTAAACGACCCAAAGGAGGTCCCATCGATTTTAAGATCTCCATCTCGCATCGCGCTTAGGATGGCTCCATATTCTTGGGTATCCTCTCGTTCCAGTAAATACCCCAGTCGCGATTCTAAAGCCGCAAGAGCGTTTTTCCGTGCTTGGTTTAGCTCTACACCTTCCAATCCGCTATTTCTGGCAAACTCTATGCTTTTAGCTAAACCGTTTTGAAACGTATCAACATAGGCTTGTCTTTGTTCTGTGTAATACTCTTCAGCGTTATTTTTGTTTTCAATGTCAGTTAAAGTGTCATCGCGTTCGAACTCGGGGATAGCTCCAATGTCCGTCAAACTCATCACGTCGTTAGTAACACTCTGTAAGGCGGCGTCTTTGGTGAACTTAAGTTTACGGGCGGTTGCAGTCGCTTCGGCCTTTGCTAAGAATTGAGGCACAGACGCTTCCATCGCTTTGTTATGTAAACGAGCGGTGTATGGGTTGTCTGCGATCTTTTCTAGGAGAGCTGGGTCGCTATTTGTCAAAGCTCCGACCAAAATTGCTTGAGCCTTTGCACGGAATTCATCCCCTTCTCCCATTTCTAGGAGTTCTTCGTGTCTTTTGTTATCTAGCTCACTGGATGCTTGAATGAGTGCGGGCTGAATCGCGGAGTCAAACCAACGATGGTAAACCTGTTCCGCAAACGCTTTGTCCTTTCCAAACTGAGTAAGGAACCCTTGCGCTTCAAAGTCACCGGCCTTAACACGCGCAATAACTTGTTCGGTTGTGAGTTCGTTCGCTGCTTGTTTTCCAGCTTGCTCTTGAATGTTACGAGCTTGGCCTAGTATCTGTGGAAATTGTGCAAGTGCCGAGGAAAGTTCAGTCGCAGCATTTTGCGTTGAATAACCAGGAACCACAACATTGTAGTTACCCATGCGTCCGATGGTTGGCGACACAGGGACTTGACCTAAGTTAAGATCCACTGGTTGCCGACTCTGATTACGAAGAGCGTCAATAAGGTCGTTGTTGGTCATGTGCGTTTAGGTGGCTCGGGGCAATGTGGTTAGGTTTCCTTGAATACTCGCTCCCCTCAAGTCGCCGGTATCGTTGAGGGAAGGGGAGGGAGAGGACACAGGAAGTGCGTCCGGGATGTTCGTCGATGGGTTACCCAGTCTGAGTCCTTGCATCACCTGTGCGGTCCCTAGGGCGGTTTGAACTCCTGTGAGGCCGGCACGAAGAAGGCTCGCTTGCTGGATGGGTTGGTTAATACGAAGTTGGTTCATGCGTGATCGGAACGCTTCTTCTTGCATGCCAAAGGTAGACTGTTGTTTTAACAACTCCTTTTGACGTTCTTCGGAGAACGCGTAACGTGCTTGCTCTGCTTTGAGTTTGCCTAACGTAACATTCAAGGTCTGGCCGGCGATTCCTGCCTCTGTGAGTGCTAGAAGCTTTGCTTTGGACTCCGCCTCCATGCCTTTGATCTGAGCCGCCTCTTTGCGCTGTGATCGTGCGATTGCTTCTTGAGCTTCTCGTATTCTTACGGCGGTATTCGCACGTTGCGCTCGGACCTGTTCAGCAGCAGAGGCTTGGGCTTGGGCTTGTTCTTGTGCGCGTGCCGCAGCCTGTTGTCCAGCCAAGGATGATACGGCACTTGCAACGCCCATCGAGATAGGTTCACACATAATTGTTATTCGTTAGGAGATGAGGGGTTGATTTGAAATGAAATAAAATCGTTGGAGAAGTCTTCGAAGAACTCAGCACCACACCACTTGAGCCATCGGATTGCTATGGTGTTGTGAACATGGACATGGTTAACGCACGGTAGCTTGTAGTGGTTAACAATATAGGAGACCCACGCCCGGCTTGCCCGTGCAAACTCAAAGCCAGCTACTTCCAGCAAGCGGTTGGTAGAAAGCAACCAGATATAGTTGGATTCATCCTTTGCTGACTCACCGATTCCAAAACATGCCAAAGGGGTTTGGGTTTCTTTTTCACAGATGGTCCAGGTGTGGTAGTCGTTTTCTAAGCCGGTCTTGACAGCCTCGGTGGGACTCGATCCGCTTGTAAGAAGACACTCTAGCTTGTCGATGTGACGCATGTTTCGACCTACTTCGTCACAGTCCTCTTTACGGGCTGACCGGATGTAGACGCTTTTATATTCTAGTTGAGCGGGTGTGGACGTTGGCTTCGAATTCACAGGCTTGGAAGTTAGATGCAAAGGCACTTGAGTTAACAATCTTAATAAGCGAATCCTTGGCTTGTGTAAAGATCGAGAATCGTAACTTACCGTCTTGTGCAAGAAGGGAGTCCGTAGCTGTGACGTTAAGGACGTTCGGACTGTAGGTGAAGATACGCTTGTCTCTAGCGAAAGGTGTTACCTCAACTTGGAAATCCACAGCGTCCGTAAAGAACAAGGTACCGTTCCGAAGGATCATCCGAGAAAGCCCGGAGACGACCGGTGGGTTCCCCTGCTTGAACACGGGTTCACTAAAGGTGTATTCTAGGCTGTAGCGAAGACCACTGAAGCAAGTCCGGTTGTATGACTGGATGCTTGCTTGGTTTGAGCTTACAAAATTAACAATCACTCGGTTGCCGTGGCTATCATAGACCTCCACCACATCGTCAGGTCCGGGGGTGAAGCCGAGGTCGATCAAGGTGTTCACCGGTGTGGTGGTGGGGTTACCGACAAAGGTGTGCTTCTTGAGCATGTCGAGGTGGATCGTGAAGCCGTCAAAGGTGTCGTCCTCAAGGCGTAGTTCCTCACACTTCATCTCAGTCAACAAGGTATCCTCGTCCTTTACACCGACAACAAACAGGGAGCTATTGATGAACTCTAGGCTGATAACATCGAAGGGCATCTTGAACTTGCTCCACGCGCTGACAACCTTCTCTCGTCCGTTAAAGAAATACTTGTAGATGTAGATGGTGTCGCCTCCTGAGGTAAGGGCAATGAGGTCGGTAGCTGATGACCCTGATGTTACAAGGATGTTGCCGTTTTCAATATATCCTGAAACTTGTGTGGTAATATCGTCCGAGTCGTAAACGTCCGTGGTGGCATTGAGGGAATACTCTTGCATCCCAAGGAAGTTACCACGTTTGAATGGGAAATAGACGTAAGAGCCAATAGCAAGAGGATCTTCGGAGGTGTTAACATCGTAATTGGTGACAGCCTCAAGAGTGATGGTTTCATTGGTCAAAGGGTCACCCTTAAGCACAAACTGGCCCCGATCAGCAAATAACAACAGGTTTTCTTGGAATGCTACACTGCTTCGAAGGTTGGTTACGTTCGCTGTGGCAGAGGTAACATCAATCGGAGCGGTATCGAGAAGAGTCCTTACGGTGGTCCTGAAGAAGTTAAAGAGTTCGCCGGCCTCCGAAAGCACCACAGAGTCCTCGTAGATGAATCCTAGGCGGTTCTTAAAGAAGACAAAGTTGTTAAGTTTCTTTCCGACAAAGGATGGAAATGGGTTGGTGTTGTCGTCGCCAGCCTTCCGCTGTGCCCACTTGGTTGTATTAACGGTGAAGGTGTTCAGGGCTGTGTTAACAATCTGAAGGGGCAGGGTGTTGGGGTCGAGTGCGATTTCGATGTCTGGTCCTACGTCTTCCACCCATCCGCCTTCACCAAAGGCTTGGCCATCGTTCGTCTCAAAGCGGAGATAGTAGTCATCCTCGTCAGATTCAGCGGAGCCGCGCACGGCCACCCGGAAACCGTCAGGCGAACGGACGGGAAGATCCGAAAGGGCATCGACCTCCTTGTGGACAAGTCCTAGGCCAGCACCCGCAAGACCGTCGAATGTTTCAAGAAAGAAGTCTTGACCGTCATTGCGATTGATAAGGATGGAACCTTCTTTGTCCTTTGGGGTGTAGGCGGCTGCTACCGGGAATGGTCCATCCGGATGCACTGGTTCTTGAGCGGCAACGAAAGCTGCCTCCACCGCATTCCCTCCGTTTAAGACCGTCGTGAGTCTTTGAGAGATGTTAGTTACATCAGCGGCTTTGGGTTGGCCTGAGTCTGCCGTAACAATATGAACTTCCTGATACGCCGGCGAAGCTGGGATCGTTGTTTCAAAGGTTTGTTGTCCTTCGTATTCGATTGTGCGCCCGGAGTGAAGTAGTTCAATATTCGTGACAACATTATTGGCTACCGTGATGTTAAACTCAGGACGGACTTCCCACTCAACAATCGTCGGAAACTCTAAGGTTGGCTCATCATCATCTTCATATCCAGAACCTCCGCTGATTATGGAGACGGATTGAATCTCGTAGTAGGCAACAAGACGGTTTGCGCGGTATCCGAGATTCTCTCTCCAGACGACACTGAAGCGTGCCCCGCCTCCACTAAATGTGCCTTTGTTACGGAACTTAAGACCATACTTCTTAGCGAAGTCGCCTTGTTTAATAAACACCAATGCTCGGGACGAGTCCAGCGGTTCGGACTTCTCAGCTGTCTTTGCAACTGTTACATCAGTGTTAAGAAGAAACGTGCTGTCGCCAATGCTGAGAGCTTTGAGTTTTTCGTGAGCCTTAGCGCGGTCGTCTGGGTTTTCGGTGCTTAGTTTAAGATACTCACCGCTGACTGGGTAACCACCTGTGGTCCCCTCGACGGTTGCCTCTACGCCGGTCTCTAGGTTGAACACCCGGATAACACCTGAACCGTCACCTGAGGTTCGATGTTCAACAATCACAACATACCTTTCTGTCTCACTCCGATTGATGAAGTGTAAGAAGTCACCTTCTCTCGCTACATCCCCTAGGCTTTTAATAAGCCGTGCCGGGGGACGCTTGGTGAGTCCTTTGGTGACCGTGGAAAGACCGTTGATCTGTTCCTCACATTGACCAGCTAGGCGCACCTGGGGTGACTGTTGGCTGACCCCTTGGATGAGGTTGGGAACGGTAGTGGTGATGTTAGCCATCGTTTAAGCAAGGTCAATGCGGCGGTTGATGCCGATGCGTGAAGCAATGTCGTAGTTGTCGAAAATGGTTCGGTCAGAGTTGTTACCTTCAGCCTCCTCCATGGCGGCTTTTGCTCGGATCTCATCCCGATAAATAAGTGCCTCAATCTCACGAGATCCAACCAGTCTGTTCGCAAACATCCGGGATGCCTTGAGAGCAATGTAACGTCGAGCCTGTTCTGGAAGCTCTTCGTATTCAAGTAGAAATGTTATGTTTACCTTAAGCTCGTCCTCGGTGAACGTGTCGGTGTAGTTCTTACGGTCAAACAATGTGGTGCCCCTTTGGACTACATCATAGCTGGTGTCAACGGTGTCCACTTGTAGAACATTATCAGGTAACACAAACTTATTGGAGGCGTTGGCTTCCAACTTGTAGTCTTGGGCTGTGTTAAAATGCCACCCATCTTGTTGAACCTCTCGGGACACTTCGTCAATAACACCCTTCGCCAAGGCAGCAGAAGGAGGAAGAGCCGTGGTGTCGGCAATAGAGTTTACTGGTGCTTCGGTAATGTAGCCCAGCATCGTATTAACAGCGTCGAGTTTGGAGGTGAGGGTAGCCATAGGGGAAAGGGAAAAGGCCGCACCCCCTATCTTTGAGAGACAAGGAGTGCGGCCCGTTGGGGGTTACTGGGGGGTATTAGTCAGCGTCTTTGATTTCAAAGGCAGCTTCGGGGCGAAGGACACCGTGGCCCATAGCATACTTAGCTACGAACAGGGTTCCTTGGAGTTCGACCTTGTAGTCGCTTTCGGTAGCAAGGTCAAGGAGCTTCACAGTTCCGATTGCGGACGGGTGTCCACCGATGATGAAGGTCTTGGACAGGTCACCATTGTAGCCTGTTCCGCTACCTCCGAATACATCGTTGCTGGCGTTATCGTCATCTTGGTCCTGAGAACCTTCAGCTATAGCAACGTCAGCAAGGTGGTTGGACTTGAAGATGCGAATACCAGCAACCATTGGGATGCTACCAGTCGCTACGTCACCACGGCCACCGAAGTCACGGTTGCTTACCTTAACAGCGTCTTGACCAGATGCAAGCAAGGTGTAGTAATCGGCTGGTTTAAGGATAGCGTAACGCTGTCCATCGTTCGGAATGTCGTTCTCGTCAAGCTTCTGAGCAGCCTCAAAGAGTTTGGCTTGAATAACAGTTGCATTGAAGTCAGCAGCTTCACCACCGTCGATTGCAATACCAGCGTTACCGCCCGTGATAGTTGCAGACGAACGAGCAGCAGCAACAAGGGTCTTCATGGTTGCCAAGTCGAAACGCTTTGCAAGGGCCTTTCCGAGCTCCTGGCTGTATATGCTTCTGACGTCGTAGTGGTTCTTTAAAGAATCTATGTCAGCAATAAACGTAGAGGCGAGCAGAACATCATCAATAGTGATGACCTTCTCAGCGTGCTTAATTGCGCTAAGATAACTGTTATCGGCGTCAGCAATGTTTTGACCGGGGGTGTGGTATTTAGCGGTAGCAACGCCAGTCACAGGGAACTGAGCAGACTTTCCGTTTGAAATAGTCCGAATCGTGTGAAGGTCTTTCATCACGTTGAACTCTTCGAAGGTGGTCAGGATTTCTCCTGAGAACACCTTAAGGAATAGAGCATCAACTGCTCCACTCCCATTAACTTGTCCCAAGCGGGACGGGGAGGTATTTCCGTTAGCCATAATAGTTGGTTTTTCTAGTTTTTGTTGTTAAGGTTGTCCTCATTCGGATGTGTCCGTAACCGGGTTCGGAGTTATTGATTGTCCACCGCAGTGGGTCTCATCGTCGGCCTCGGGGGAGTCTATCGTTATGATGACGTTTGGTTTAAACACCACCAAGCTACTGATGCAGCTTGTAATAATGGTGAAAGTTGTTGTGTTATCCTCATCACAGCCTTGCCATGAGGTAACAGTAAGGTAGTTATCGCCTATTTCCGTAAGGGAGCCATAGACTGAGCATTTAAGGGGACCATCAGTTGCATCTTGCACATGGTCAAGAAAATCGATTTGAATAACATCTCCCAGCTTTACTTCTTCTTCAAACGCAATTTTACACGCGCAGCAGGGGTGTTGGCAACAAACTGTTTGCCCTTCGCTCCCGCACGCTTCTTCTTGCGAGCAGTGGCAGCACGTTGTGAAAGTGACAGGCTGTTGGCTTTGGATCTTGGAAGGCATCGGTCTGGGTTCTTTTTGTTTTTTGAGGTTCCGCAAGGACCTTTAATTCTACCGTCGGTTCCTATGCGTACCCAGTCTTGTTTCCTCCACTTAGCAAGTTCACCCACGGTTCTTCTTACGTTTGATTGTTAACTTAGACCGCTTCTTACTGCCTTTAGCGTAGTTGGGGTCTTTACAGTATTTCGATGCCGCCATATTGGCGTACGCACTTGGATACTTGTCGAACGTGCGTTTTGCCCAGGCGATACCTTTGGGACAGATCTTAGCCATACTTCTAACTAAAAGTTATTTTTTATTTCAATTCCTCTTCTTCTTAATAGACAGCCCACGTCTTTTCGCCACTTTCTTGCTAGAAGCACTAAGTTCGTTTAGATGAAAAAGTTTTTCACTTTTCGCGCTGTGAGTTTTTCCAGTATGGAGTTCTCCATTTTTCATCTTGTGAGACGGGCCTTTGTATAGTGTTCCGTCTTTTTTGTAATGAGGTACGCCTTTCATATTAAAAATATTCTTTAGTAACCTTTGGACTTAGGTTTTGACATAATCCTCAAGCCTTTTTTCTTGGCGGCTTTCTTGGCGGCTTTCTTGGCGGTATACGGGTATTTCTTCTTTCCGGCTTTGGGCATTTCGTGTTGTTATTGGTTAAAGTTATCAGCATTTCCACCTTCTAAGCGCAAGGGCTTTACGGGTGGGTCTGCCTTTAGAATCTTTCATCGGACCTTTGACGCCAGCCATTCGGGCACAAAAAGACCGCTTCCTCGGTCCTCCCTCTGGTTGCGGTCTCTTTAAGTTACTACCTGTCTTGCGGTTGATATACTTACGTCCCTTTTCTGTTAATCCTCCTTTTTCGGATTTGTGTTCTTTGCGAAGGGACAGTCCTTTTCGTTTAGCGGGCATCCTGGTTGTTCTCTAAGTCGTTGATGTAATGCAACATCTCTCCCACCGTCTGCTTTTGCTCGGCAGTCCAAGGTTGCGCTTTGACTCTCTCTAAAAAGTAAGGGAGCTTTGTCGGACGAAGACTCGGAGTGCATCCACTCGTCAATAGCATCACGCATGTTACTGTGACGCTCAACATAAAGTTTCTCTTCATAGGCATCCATAATACCACGGAATGCCTCTGCTAATCGAGGAAACGCTATGAGTAATTTGACTAGCAGAGACACCGACATGTGGCACCGAAGTTGTTATTTTTGTTTGGCGCGGCCAATGTTAAGGGCAAGAAAATCGACAACCTTGTAAAGCTTGGCCACCCATCCGTCATCCATAGGAGTAGGGGTGAGAGCGGCGATAGCGGAACAAGCAGTAACCACCATCGAAAGGGCGGTAAGGATCTCTTGGGCGTTGTCAATAAGGTAGGTAATAAGTGAGGACATAATGTTTAGAATGCGGTTGTGACTGAAATACGTTGTGCGATCTGGTCTCGATATTTGCTATCGTAACCATAGCGAGGGTCTTGCATGGCGACCGTCATCTCCTTCGCGGAACTAAAGGGAATGGCTCCAGATGTGCCGGAGGTATCTCCTTGAACCAAAGACACCGGAGAACCAACATCAGATTGAAAGCGAGCATAAAGACCCCGGATAGCCATGGTGGCGGCGTTAATATCCCCGGACTCAACCGTGTTGTTATACACCTCTTGCTCTTGGTCGGTCAACGCAGTAGCGGCCCAATCGGACATCGCTTCGTAGTTCTCAGGACCTCCAGCCTCATTCATCAGGGATTGTTGTTGTTGGGTTTCATAGGCTTCGTAGCCGTTAACATACATATCAACCATCTCTCTAGGAATGCCGTTATCCGCAAGGGACTTGTAGGTCTCCTCAGATAACTCACCCGTTTCAAAGTATTCGTTGGATGCACTGGTGACAGCACTATTAGTTACCTCTGGCGTGCTGGTGATGGCTTCGGTCTCGGATGGCTCGGCTTGGTTCTCATGGAACTGCTTTTCGAGGTTGCGGTAAGCGTCTGCTAAAGCCTCCGGATTATCGAACTTCTCCGGTAACCACTCAGGGCGGTCTTGTGGAGTCGCTTCAGCCGCTTCGGGCTGTTGTTCGCTGGCCTGTTGCTCTTGCATCTCGGCCTGCTGTTCAAGAGTAATATTCTCTTGGTCTGTGGTGTCGCTAAATGTAACGCTTTCCATTTTTATTCTTGGGGTTCAACCGAGGGCATGTTACCGGCCAACGCTTGATCGTTCAAGGCTTTAATACCGGCTGGTCCCAGCTTCTCAGTCAGAGCTTGAATCTGTTGCATTTGTGCTTCTTGCTGCATTTGCTCGGCACTCTTGATGAGACCATCAGTCTTGATGCCGAGAGCGGTAGCGCGTCTTTTGAAATAATCTTCAACATTAACAAACTGGCCGATAGCTTGTGGTCCTACGACCTGAGCAGCACCGGCAAGGAATAAATCTAGTTTGGAAAGATCGTTACCTCTCCCAAGGGCCTCCACCCCGGTAACAATCACAGGTTTCACCAAGTCCTTTGGAAGTTTGGGTAACATCTTCTTCTTTTCCATCACGGACATGATCCGCTTCACCAATGGCAGTTGCATCTCAGCAGCAAGGAGCGAGTAAAGACCACCTAGGGAAGCCTCAAGCTCTTGGGACAACATACGGATCTCCTCGGCTGTCACACGCTCGGCCTGCCGGACCACACCTGAGGTGAGAAGGAAGGCGGCACCAAGGCGGTCCTTGATTGCTTCCATGGTGACCTGGGCGGTGCGGAAGTCATTGAACTTGCTAAGTTGGAGGGTGTTGACATCAGCAGCGTTGCCTTGGACAATTGCACCGTTGGGGCTTTCAGCAAGCGTCCGAGCACGGGTGGTTCCATTTGGGTTTACAAGAAAGAGAACCTTAGCCGCAGCAGCCGACCCCTCGACAATCGCACGGGTCAACGCCTCAAGACTCTGGATGTCACCAAGGTATTCTTCAACAAACCCACGGCCATAGGCTTCACCGTCGATCCGAGAAAGACGAAGAGGGATGAAGGGGTTACGGTCCAAAGCGACCTTTCCACCTGAATAGGGAATGTCTATCCCGTTAACATCTTGGGTGATGATCCACTCCTTATTGGAACGCTTGCAGGATGTGAACAGGTCAACCTTAGCTTCACTGGTCGCAACATTCGGATCTTGCTGTTGAAGACGTTCACGGATCTCATCCGGGAGAGTGTTAAATGCAACGGTCTCCTTGGTGGCTACCGACAACAAATTACCCATCGGGTCACGCTGGACAACAAAGCGGTCAAGGTGAAACACCCGGAGTCCTCCTTCATCTGGTAGGTACAACAAAGCGTTCCCGGTGATGATAAGATGCTTTAGGGCTTCGTGAAGAGCCACCCGGTAGGCACCTCGGGTCACCTCGTCCATTACCAGTTCCTCAAGAGCCTGAAGAGAAGATTCGATCTCGCTCATCAACTCCGGTGGGGTCTGATCCTCGGCAAGCTTCTTTTCGTTAGCTTGGAAGCGGAAGAACGGAGCGTTAGGTGGAAGCAGAGCAAGGAGCAGCTTGGAGGCAAGGTTGTTAACACCACGGGAACCGACTCCACTGAAAGGTGTCTCTAGGCGGCTGTGGGGACCGAAGCCCTCCTCAGGCATAACATAAGGCAGGGTCAGCTTTGAACAGGCTCGTCCACGATCAAGGTAGGAATACCGTGAACCTTCCAAGCTAGTATAGAGTTGCTGTGCTGTCGGGGCTTGGTGCATGTGTTAAAAATGTAGATAGATGTTAAATTAAATCCTCGGGTTGAGGTGTGACGGCCCTGCTCTGCCCGATTTCGGTAAGTGGCTGGTCTAATTCGTTCATTCGAGTGGTGGAAAGAAGTCGGCAATCGAGTCAACGGTGGGACCATCCAGTGGCTCGTCGTTTTCGTCAAGGCCGTCGATCAGTGCATAGGCCGGATGTTTTAGGATAGCGAACTGGCCGCCCTCGTGGTGCTCAACAACATCATCCCATCGCACAGTCGTGCTTCCGTCATAGTTTTCACCAGCGACGATTTTCTCGTTGTAAGCTTCGAGGGTGTCCCGGTCTGTAGATGTGTAGTACATTAATAGATAGCGAAGTGGTCGTTGATGTTGGTCTCGATGGCGGGTCTGTTGGCTGACTGGTTATTTCCAAAAACCACAACCTCCATTAGCGGCCCGTCTGAGAAAGTTGAACCAGCCCGTAAGACGTTGAACATGTTTTGGCCTATAGCAACCTGCGTTTCTGATCCTTTTCCCAATGAGGTGCCATTCGCGAAGACTTCTTGCGTGTTACCTAAGACTTGAAACGAGATTACCTTACGCCCTGCTTGGGTTGCGAAACTAACAGTCCCTAGTGTGTTATATGACATGGACGAACTCGTCAGGTAGAGCCGTGGAACTGCACCATTGATTCCCATAGCCACCTCACCTTTATACGCGGCAGTAACTAAGAAATCTGAGCTGTCTAGTTCGTCAGTCAGCGTGGGATGAGCAAGCGTATCATCTACACCGTCGCCGACAATTGCTGGATTGCCTGAGCCATCGGTCACCAACGCGCCAGAATCGACGATTTTTGGTTGCGAGCTTGCGGTTGACTGCGTGCTATTTCGTCCGTTAACACTCTGGTCATACCATGTGGTGACGTGACCGTCGTTGCCTGCGCCTACAAAAGCCACTAGCGTGCCATCGATAACCTCAGACGCCTTGAAATTACTCGTCGCGCCATCACTTGAGCGGCGAACATTGACGACATTCGGGTCGGAATTAGGGTTGAACGAGCGGAGACTGTAGGCGGCTGCTGGTTCCAACTCCAAGAGGTTCAACTCATTTAAGTTAGTGATCCTTTGCGTGAACGGCCTGGTTAAAGGAATTGTAACACTCCTGTTTAGGCTAGGTCTACTCAGCCAAGTTTTCAAGCCGTCCTTCTTCTTCGACATGTTTACAGATAGATTGGTTTGATAACAACCGTCACACTGAAGGAGCTACCAGCACCTGTAACATTTATGCGGAGGTCTGACAATGGAGTCGTGAACAATCCACCACCGTTACCAGTAAGAGTGGTGTCGTTACCGAGAGCGACATAAGTGCCCCCGATCCTTTGCTCAAGACTGACGGTAGCTCCGTCGAATGTCCCGGCTACAAAGAATCCACTAGGTGTCCCGGTCCCGATGTTGACGGCAGGGTTGGTTGAGGAATCAAAAGTCCCCGCTCCACCGCTCAGGTTCGCGTTCGTGATGGTAATGTCTGTGCTAAAGTTTGGCATGATCGTAGTTATAGTTAGTAGTTAGAGATATTGACACCAGTTGCCCCAGAACTTAAACCACCCATGGTCGGTCTACGAACCACAAGGGAGGCAGCCCCGCGTCTTTTCCTTCGCATCGGGGACTCTTGCTCCGGCTGTTTAACGGTCTCAGCTACGGCTGTGGGAGGTGGGGGGCTAGCCGGCGGATCAGGCGACTTCGGGATTTTTGGGGGTGTCATGCACATGGTTTATTCGGGGGTGATGAATTGGTTCTCTAACTGGTCTTCATGAAGGGTTTTTAGAAAGTTAACAATCTCCCGCTTTCCGCTATAAAAGTCAATCTCCCGAAGCGAATCGCTAGGGGAGAAATCCTTGCTTGGCACACGGTCGTCCAAGAACTTTAGCAGGTCATCTGGGATGTTCGGAATGTAATCATTCATTGTTAACTTTCCTATTATGGTCCTTATTTGCTAGACAACTGCGCTCAAGGTGGGCCAAAGCCCTCCAAGCAACAGCCGCCCACTCCCCCTCAAGCATGTGTCGGAGCAGGGCATCAAGCTCATCTTGGGATTTACTCATGTCCCACCAGATCTCGTCTTCGGGGTGGTGTTGGAGGTTCCCCGTGTAAGATTGTTTGGCTACTTCCACCAAGGCGTGGGGGAAATAACACATCAATCCTCGATACAACGGGATCTTTTTACGCTCCTCGGCGGTGCCTTCAATTGTTATTGTGTTGGGGTCCATAGGGTAATCTCCTTTGTTTTTTTGTTGTAGTAACCATCCCTCAGGATGAAGGCCATTCGGGCATTGAGTAGGGCATCCTCCTCATCCATAAACGCTTTTTCGTAGGCGTTCACAACAGTCTGCCACTCCGCACCCTCTGCGTTTAAAATCTTTTCGGCTGTCTTCAAGCCCACCCGTGGGACACCGAAGTAACCATCCGTGGCGTCACCCGCAAGGGTTTGCACTAGGTGTTGGAAGTCGGCCTCCTCTTTTGTTATCCGCCTTGTTTCGTCCTTCAGGAAGTTATACCAGGTGCAAGGCACAGTCGCGAAGTCTTTGTCGCCACTGACAATAATCGAACCATGTGGGTCCGCGCTACCAATGATCCCAAGGACATCATCAGCCTCCAAGCGGTCCACCCGTATCGACTTCCACTCGTCACATACCCACTCCCGAAGATCGTTGATCCCAAGGGGTGATCGCTTGTCCCGGCGGTGGGCTTTGTAAAGGAGGTTGAGTTCGTGGCGGAACGTGTAGCGATCAGAGAACACCATGGTTATCTCATCGCCGTTCTCTTCGTAGGCGTCGAGGCTTTCCGAGATGTAATCAGCCACCATGATGTAGGCATCCTTGAGGTCACTAAAGTCTGCATGAACCGTGAAGATGTCATCTTCCCATTTAATCTCCTTTTCGGCTGCAAAGGCAGCACGGTAAAGAAGCATGTCTCCGTCAATGTAGACTTTTTTCATAGATCTTTTTAGTGTGTGTCCTTCCAGGTTTTACCAATGCTATACTCACCATCAAGTGGGCACCGAAACTTTAACAATTTACCAGCCCGTGCCAAGGAGTCACAAAACAGTTGGCCGAGTTCGTCCGCGTGTTCCTCAAGGCAACTGAATTGGACCTCATCGTGGATGTTACCGTGTAGCTCGTAGGGGTGAGGTGCAGTTTGACTAAACACAACAAGGGCCTTCTTCATCAAGACCGCACCGCTCGATTGAAGTAACAAATTTAGCGCAGAGTGTGACGAACGGACTGGAAGCCGGCGACCATCCAATCCACCTAGCCATTGCTTACCTTTCAGAGCTTGCTCGATGTCTTGGTAGAGTCTTTTGATCGCTGGTGTCTTACGCATGAACTCTTCCTTTAGGCGTTTGCCTTCTCGTCTGCTTCCGCCAACAATAGATCCAATTTTCTGGTCGCCGGCTCCAAAAATGAGAGCGTAGATGAACGTCTTGCTGTGGTCTCTCGTGGGCAATCCTGCGGCCTCTTGATTAGCGGTGTGGATGTCCCCTTCCGTGACTGTCTTTGCATATCGTCCGTTGTCGTATGGGTAAAGGTAGTGGGCAAGGCACCTAAGCTCCAAGCCACTGGCATCCGCCCCAACTAACACCTTCCCTTCCGGTGCCATAAACAGTTCGCGACACTGTGGACCGTAGACTGCTCTCGACGCCGGCACTTGGGCTACGTTAGGTTTGCTGTGGGTGCATCGTCCGCTGACGGCTCCGTTTGTACAGATCTCACCGTGGATGCGTCCGTCTCTGACTAATGTTAACCAAGCTTGGCGACCCTCGGCCACCTGTCCTAGGCGTTTACTGATCAACAGATACTCAAGTAACAACTTAGACTCCGGTGTGTCGATCTCCTTGAGGACGGCTTCATCAATCTTGGGTCGTTTCCCTTCGTAAGCCTCTGGCTCCCCCCCCATCTTCATCAAGCGTTCTGCTATCTGGTCCCGGCTGTTCGGGTTGAATGGAATGGTCTTGGTTTTGTTACCGATCTTGACCGCCTTGTCAGCTAACACCTGCTTCAGTCCTGCTTCCTTGAGGACAAGCTTCAGACCACCCTTTGTCGGAGCGTTGAATGTCTTTCCATCCACCTCCACGGTCCACCCCTTGGGTGTCTTCATCTCCTCAGTTGTTGCCGGGAACATGTCTTGGAGTTGGTCCCGAAGCTCGGCGCGGCGTGCCATCAGTTCCTCAGTCAGCTTGGTTGCCTTTTTTACATCGAACGGCCACCCGTTCATCTCTTGCTGGGTCATCAACTCCGCAAAGTCATGCTCAAGGTATAACATCTCCGCTGATGGTTTACCCTCCATGAAGTGAAGGAACAGATCCACCACCACACGAACGTCTTGTTCACAGTAGTCTTGCATCTCTTGGCTCCACTGGGTCCAGTCTTCGGTGTCACCGTGGTCGTCCTTTTCGTTACCCAAGCGAAGACCCCATGCCTGTAAGCTGTGGCGTCCCCTCAGGTTCTTTGGAAACTCCTCGCCACGCCGGCAGTCCTCCGTAAAGAGATCCGGGTGGATGACTTGTGACATGACCTTGGTGTCAACCACCCGTGCGGTGATGTCGTATCCTAACTTGCGAAGAGCCGGCGCATCAAAGTTGATGGCGTTGTGACCACAGATGTTATGCGCATCGTTCAACATCGCCACCCCTTCATCCAGGTTGTCAGCGTTGGAGCTAAACGAGTGCATCTTTGCCGCAACCGGGTCGTAGATCGAGATGCAATGGAGATCCTTCAAGCCCTCAAGGGTGGGCCAGAAGTCGATAGCGTTGGTCTCGATGTCGAAGTATAATATCTTGTGTGTTTTCATGTTGGCTTTGTTAAGTTTGGTTGCCGGTCTTTCCCGGCTGTCATGGTTAGTTTTTCTTCGTCCAAAGGAAGAGGCAGTAGGTCTACCTAGCCATTACCAAGACTTTTATAAATCTTCAAAAGTATATTCACTCATGCGTCCTGTAACAGGATTAAATGCAAGATTTGTGGCAACCCCGGTGTCACCTGAGAACCTGTTCTTTAAAACACGAACCGTTGTAACGTGCTTATGCTCCGGGTCTTGCTGGTTCCGCTCCAAGCCGATGCAAAGATCGCTTAGTTGTGCAATAGCTGCCGATCCTCTAAGGTGAGCAAGCGATGTCTTACTTCCTTCTTCGTGACCTCGCCCTTCCGATGGACGCTTTAGGTGTGACACCAGGATCAAGGCGATGCCGCACTCTTCTACAAGCGACCGAAGTTTGGTCATCAAATTATCGATGATCCGTCGTTCGTCTCCATCCTGTAACCCACTGATACACAGTGATATATGATCTAACACAATATACTCGACATCCAGAGCCTTCGCCATGTGCATGATGTGTGATAGTAAACGATCAGGGTCAAGGCTACCCCAGTGATCATATAACCAGATGCGACCCGACCCTACGGTGTTGATATAGGCTTCATCGAAGTCCGTGTCGGCGTAGTTAATCTCAGGATCAAGGTGCAACAGCTTACCCATCTCCAAACCTACAATGCCAAGTGCTGTGCGCTCAATGGACTCCTCCAAGGCGATATAACCGACACTTGCTTCCGTGGTGGTAAGGATGTGGTGAGCAATGATACGACAGATCTGGGACTTGCCGATCCCCGAACCTGCACAGAATGTAACAATCTCCCCTTTGCGGATGCCCCGAGTCATTTGATTCAAGCCGTCGAAGGGATAAGGAATGCTTGCCGTGTTCTTTGGATGTTTCAGGCGTTCGTGGATGTCCGTCCCCGAGATGATTGCGTCCGGTCTCCACTGGTTGGCTTGAAAGATGGCGTGGATGACATCCTTGCTTCTCTTGTTGATCAAGCATTCGTTGGCGTCCTTTAACGGTAACCGGGCGACCTTGGCTTTACCAGAGGGAAGGATTCCGACAACATCCTCCACCGCCTTACGTCCCGGCTCGTCTTCATCAAACATAAGGATCACCTCGTCCCACTTGTCGAGCCACCTTAAGTTAGCCTTGAAGACCTTTGCCGCACTTGCCGAACCGGTAGGTAAAGAGACGGTGGCGTATTTGTTGTCCTGGATCTGGCTGACACTTAACGCATCAACCTCCCCTTCAGTAACAACAAGCTTCATTCCCCCCATGGGGTGCAGGTGTTGGCCGTAGAAGCGATCCGAGATGTCGCCAAGGATCATAAATTGTTTGCCTTCGAACCGTAGCTTCTGGCCCACAAGCTTTCGTTCGTCGTCGTAATAGTCAGCGATGTGACAGGCGCGTCCTTTGTAGTCACCGATCCGGTAGCGCATGTGCTTACAGGTATCAAGGGTGATGTGGCGTGCCGGGATGTCGGAATATCGTCCGGTCAAGAACTGGTCCGAGTCCGTGTGAAGGGGTTTTGTTATTTTCATAGTTGTTGGTTGGGATGGCGTTGCCTTAGCTCCGGCTCTGTCGTAGGTGTTGCACGAATGGCAAAAGGTAGACAGGTCTTCGTTAACACACAACGCATCCGATGAGCCGCACTTCGGACACGGCTGGTGGGTTGCGATATACATCTTGTTTTTTCGTTAGTCGAACCACTCCCTCGGGATAGACCGCTCGCACCAAAGGATGCCGTGCTTGTCGCACCAGTCCCCATAGGTTGTCTTGCTTCGCTTGTTCAAGGTGTTGGAGGCTCGCATAAAGACGAATCGTATGTCCAACTCCGGGTGCTGAGATTTTATTAACAAATGCTTTGCCCGGTCGGAAGACAGGAAGCGACCCTTGGCCTCAAGAATAACACCATTTTCAAGAACGAAGTCCGGGGTGTAGTGGTGGGTTTTTACATACGAAATCCGTTGGGACTCATATGTGAAGCCGACCCCTGCTTTTTTAAGAGCAAGGGCCAGCCTCTGCTCAAACTTAGAACGGAATCGAGGCATCCTTGGAATCGGTTTCGAATGCGTCACCCAAGTCTTCGGACACAAACCCTCCTTCTTCAGCATCGAACGAGAAGCCCCCGGCTGCACCTTGAAACTCCTTCAGCTCAATGATCTGAGCGGCCTTCAACCGCAAGGTGTAACCCACTCCCATCACGGGCGTAAACCAGGCCGATGGCTCAACCCCAAGGCGAAGCTTTGAACCCGACCCAATGTTTGGCGGGTTGTTAATCTTTTTCCCTTGGGAATCGAACAGGGACACATCGAACTTTAACAATCCCTTACTGGTCTCACGCTGGGCGACTTGCTTTGCAAAGACCTCGTATTCGTTGTCGTCGTTCAGCTTCAGGGGGAGCTTCTGGCTACGATCAAGGCGTTTCTTGCCAGACTCCTTCACCAGTCTCTCGTATTCCTTTTCGAACCACGGGTCAATGACGGCAGAGAACTTCTCAAAGTCGTCCTTGGTGAGAATCAGCTTACAGCTGTACACTCCATCCGAGTTGAACTTGGTGTCCGGCTCGGTCAGCTTTGGATACATAGCGGTGCCAATAGGCGTTGATATGGTTTTCATCTTTTTCTTTTTTCTTTTTTGGTTTCTTTGTTTTTCTCAGTGTTGTTTAACTGAAAAAGTATTTTGATTCCCGGAGGGTGTTTACATCAAAGGTTCCGTAGTCGGGTAGGGGTGGTAGCTCCTCGCAGGACTCGTTCTGCCAAGCTTCGGCTAGGTCTGCAAGAATATCTTTTTTGAACATTTCCGAAAAGCTGTCCCGTAGCGAAGATGCAAGTGTCTCGCAGTTGTTACTGTGTGTTGCAAAGCTATCGTGGATCATGGCAAAGTCATACAGGCCACGGCGATGGGACTCGTTCACAGTTAACACCAAGCCAGCGGCATCAAGGGAATGCACCACGTTCGGGGCCACCCCATTGCTTTGCTTGCGAGAGTCAAGGTCGTCCAAAGCGTCCTTGAATCTCACAGATGTTAACGATCCGTTCAACCAAGTGTTGACCCTTCGGCTTACCTGTTTGCGGTAATCTTGACTGACCCGGAATCCACTCGGAGCGACCCAGGTC
>VTLG01004133.1_pt1 | contig 35777 bp, 63 predicted proteins | sample 4694571 | NCBI WGS metagenome assembly VTLG01 (sample SAMN12604809, study PRJNA352737) | marine metagenome | biome: ENVO:00000447; feature: ENVO:00000209|ENVO:00000569|ENVO:01000036; material: ENVO:00002151; isolation source: viral sequences binned using virsorter ...
CAGATGTGGTGGTTTAGTTAGAAAGGAATAAATGAAAGTAAAACTGAAGAAAAATTGCAATGCAGAAGAACATGGATTGCTTGGATCAGCAGGTGATTTTATTCATGTTGCAAAAGAAGAAGCTCATCAATTAGTGGAGCAAGGCTTGGTTGAAATTGCGGATAAAGCAAAGAACCAAAAACAAACTAGCGATGATGCTAGTTAATTATTAATTTGTAATAGAAAGGAATGAGTTATGGCTACATACAAAGGTATATCTGGTCAAGTTAAAGCAGTTTCAACTGGTGGTTCAGCCGCTGTTATACCAGAACTAAAAGCATGGTCGGTAGAAGAAACACTCGACACAATCGAAGACACAGCAATGGGTGATTCTGTGAAGACTTTCAAAGCGGGATTGAAGTCATGGACAGGCACTATTGAAATGAATTATGACCCAACCAATGCGGCACAGATTGATTTGCTGATTGGTGAATCGGTTGATGTTGAATTCTATCCAGATTCAGGAACAGCAACTACAAAGTTCACTGGTACTGGAATTGTTACTTCCCATAGCAGAAGTGGTGCGATGGGTGATATGGTTGGATCGTCAGTTTCCTTACAAGGAACTGGTGCTTTAGCTGTTGCAGTAGCATAAAGGTTCTATGAGTATAGTTGACAGAATAGAATCGGACTTTCGTAATAAATTAGCAGGGGAATTAAGCAGTATTGATGTTCCAGAGTGGGGTGAAAATGGTACTCCACTCAAGATATACTGGAAACCCCTGTTAAACTTTAAGTCTCAAGGAAAGATATATGCGCTAATCAATGAAGGTAAAACTTCTGAAGCAGTCTGCCAAACTTTAATCACTAGGGCATTAGATGAAGATGGTAATGCCATGTTTAAGCAACATGAAATGGAAAAACTGATGCGGTTTTCCGACCCAAATGTTATTTCAAGAATTGTTAGCGCAATGGCTCCTGAAGAAGAAGATGTTGATGAAATAAAAAAAAATTAGCTAAAGAGAAGGATATTTTTGTTTTAATGAATATTGCTGAAAAGTTGGGCAAGACTCTTGAAGAAATAATAGAAATATCGACTTTAGAATTCCAGATGTGGGTTGCATATTTTGAAATTAAAAATGAATTAGAAGAAGAAGCACGAAGGAAAGCTAAATAATGGCACAAAAGAAAACTATTGTAATTGAGGCAAAGGATAATACCAAACAAGCCTTTAACAAGGTAAGTAAAAACCTTGATAACATGGACAAATCCGTCAATAAGACGAAGAAGTCGATGGATGGGTTGAAAGGTGCTATTAAAGGTGCTATTGGTGCTTTGAGTGTTACTGCTTTTGTTGGTGCTACAAAATCAACTTTGGATTATGCAGATGCGTTAGGAAAGACTTCTGCAAGGTTAGGAGTTACTACTACAGCATTACAGTCTTTAAGATTTGCGGCCACTCAATCTGGAATGACTACTGAAGCATTGGAAATGTCATTGCAAAGGTTTACTAGAAGGTTAGCAGAAGCTGGTCAAGGAACTGGTGTTCTAAAAGATACATTTACAAAGTTGGGAATGTCAATTAGGAACACGAACGATGGTTCATTGAAATCTGCGGAACAAATGCTTAGTGAAGTTGCAGATAAGTTGGCTACAATTCCAGATCAAGGGGAGCGAGTCCGTCTTGCGTTTCAGATGTTTGATTCTGAAGGTGTAAAGATGGTGAATATGCTACAAAATGGTTCTGGTGCATTAGATGATATGCGGAAAAAATTATTGTCTACAGGAGCAATATTAAGTGAAGATTTCATAAAGAATGCAGAAGAAGCAAATGATGCTATTGATTTATTATCTAATCAAATAAAAACAGGCTTTGGGCAAGCAATATCTGGATTAGCAGAGCCTATAAAAGCTACCGCAGAAGCATTAGGTGCATTGATTCTTGTTGCAAAGGAATATCCATCATTAACAGCTTTATCAGTTGCAATTACTGGATTATCGGCATCATTAGCATTATTAGGTGGGCCAGTTACTATAGTCTTGACTGCATTATCAGGATTGATTGCTTTGGGAGTTAAATACCATAAAGAAACACAAGCTACTGTAGATGTCAATGAATTACAAAAAAAGACTCTGGAAGAATTAAAATTTCAGTATAATGACACGGCAACTGCGATTAATGCGTTATTATCAAAACAAGCGCAGATGAGGGAACAAGGTGGTTTAGGAAGTGATGCTGGAAGGAGACTTGTTAGAGAAACAGAGTCTTTAAAAAAGAATCTGGAATTAATTAAACAAATAATAAAACTGAAGCAAAGTGAAGTTCCTATTGTGAATCAACAAACTGATGCTTTGAAAAAACAAATGACATGGAAACAAGCAGAACATGGCTTGGAAGTGTTGCGTACAGATCAAGCTGGTTATTTGAATGATAAACTTGCAGAGCAATATGCTTCTTATGGACAAGGTCAGATGTTAATGTTTGAAATGTCAAGAGAAGATAGTGAATATCATCGTATGAGGATGGCACAGAAAGAAGCCGAAATGCAAATTCAACAGCAATTGATGCTGACATCTCTTTCTATGGCAAAACAAACTGGCGATATTCTTTATGAGCAGGGAGTGATGGGATTTGATGCAATGCGAGCATTAGCATTCACAGAAGCAATAATAAATGCAAAAGTGGCCGCCACAAAAGCATTAGCACAAGGTGGAATATGGGGTACAGTTGCGGCCGCCTCAATTTATGCAAATGCAATCGCTAGGGCATATGAAATCAAGAATATGAAACCTCCTCCAAGAAGGGAAATGGGAGGTTCCGTAAGTTCAGGGCAGACTTATCTTGTTGGAGAACGTGGGCCTGAAATGTTTACACCTAATATGTCAGGTAATATTACATCTAATAAGGATTTAGGAGGTACAACTAATATTACTTTTAATATTCAGGCAAATGATGCTCGTGGATTTGATCAGTTATTACAGGCTCGTAGAGGGTTAATTATTGGAATGATAAATAAAGCAATGAAGCAAAACGCACAGTCAGGTATTTTATGAGTGGAACTTTTCCTAGTAGTCCAGCATTTTCATCGCTTGTTGTTAGTTCAGTACAGCCAACTATGGTTTCAAGAACAATTAGTGGAAGGAGACAGGCAAGGCAGATTGCAGGACAATTCTTTACTATGACTGCAACTTTTCCTCCAATGACAAGATCAGAATTTGCCCCAATAGATGCGTTCATTATGAAACAGCGTGGACAGTATGAAACTTTTACTTTGGTTTTGCCAGTTCTTTCAACACCACAAGGAGCACCTGCAGGAACGCCACTTATAAGAGGTGCAGACCAAACAGGGAGAACAGTAGCAACTGATGGATGGACAGGTAATGTTGCTATTTTTAAAGCAGGAGATTATATAAAATTTGATCATGATAAGGTTTATAAGGTGGTAGCAGATGTTACAAGTAATGCTTCATCAAGTGCTAATACACCAATCACTATAGAACCTGCACTTATATCGAGTCCTGCAGATAATAGTGCAATCACACATACGAATGTTCCTTTTACTGTTTCATTGACTGCTGGGGTACAGGAATTTGCAACTGGTACAAGTGGGATGTTTACATATGAAGTTGATTTTGCGGAGGTAATTTGAGTAGAGGATTGGCAAGTGGAATAACAAGTCAACTTGCAAGTGGAAAATTTTCAATGGCACATTTGATTGCAATAGAAACAAATGAATCCCCTTATTCGCCAAGTGATGAAGCAGGGAATTATCTTTATACAGATGCGCCAGTTGATATTCAAAATAAACTTGATGCAACTGTAGAAAAGTTTTTATACAGATTAGGTACTACTGAACAATCTAATATAGGTACCATGTCCGAAAAAACTAAATACGGAGTGATTCAACAATTCGTAGAACAAGTGAAGGTTGGGTTTGTTTGCGATAAATACCAATATGATGCTTATGGTGGAACAGCAGATTTTGGCAATGTTTTCCCATCTGGTACTACTGTTACGGCAATAGGTGATATTACTTATCCATCGTCAGGACTTTCTGCATTAAGTATCACATTTTCAGAAGATGCACTTAGGAGTGCTTCAAGAGAACGAGTTTATTATGAAGGAACAAGTGCTTTGAGTTATACATACAAGGCAAATGGATTTTTAACTGGAATAGATTCAATAAGCGAAGGTTCAAATATTAATACTGGGTCATTGTCTATTAGGATTTCTTCAGTCAATCAAACTGTAGTATCTGATTTGCTAGATAATGGCCATTTGAATAGAAAGGTAAAAATAAGCAGGGCTTTTCTTGATTCAGATTATCAGTTGATTACAAATGCAGTTTTTAAGGTTTATTCTGGAAGAATTGATGGTTTAACATTGACAGATACTGGTGGTACTTCAATGATGGAAATATCAGTTGCAAATCATTGGGCAGATTTTGAAAGAATAAGTGGAAGGCAAACAAATAATTCATCACAGAAACATCATTTTGATGGTGATTTATCAATGGAGTTTGCACCTCAAACTGGAAAGAAATTAGTTTGGGGTGATATAACCGCAGAAGAAGCAGAAAAATTATAACTAATGTTTTATTTAGATAAATACGGAATTCTACAAAATAGTAACATCTGCTATATAAAAAATCCTTTTGGTGGTGGGAATCCATTTGCAGATGTTGGAGGAACATTAGGTGATATTTTAAATTGGGAAGGTGGAGGAACATTAGGTGATATTGCAAATGTTATCACAGGTTCAGGTGATCCACCTGATCATTTAGAGCCACAAATAGAAGATGCGCCAGAATTTGTTACTGATGATGTTGCTAATGTAAAAGGTCATCAAGAATTAGGAGATGGATTACAGGCAAAGCAAGGAACAGATGTTGGGATTCCAGTTATTTATGGAAAAAGAAGAACTGGTGGAATATTGATTTATCAAGAAGTACAAGAAGATGATGGTGCAGATCCTACGGAAGTGATTAATTTATACCAATGTTGGGCATTATGTGAAGGAGAAGTACAAGGATGGGAATTGTTTGTTGATGATGTTTCTTTAAAAGATTCTATTTATAGGACTCTTGATAATAGCGGTAAACTTGTAAGTTATGAACATGATTGGCTGATTTGTACTAACCCTCGTGGTGATGGCACGGATTCAATGACTGAATCTAGTGCGAATAATCTTAATGGAACAAGTCATGGGTCTGATGCTGGGATCGAATATCCTTATGATCTTGGTGTTGGTTCGTCTCCAAGATATGCTTCAGGAAAATCATGGGGAGGGACAGATAATGGGGAATCTCATAAGATGAAAGGAATTGCGTGTGAACAAATAATATATCGGCATCATTGGGAAGCAACCTATTCTCCTACTTTCGGTGATATTGAATCATTTGGGCCAGCTACTGATCTTGATGAAGATGACGAAGATGCAAAAGCTGTTGATGTATGGAAAAGAGGATTACCAAAACTTGCTTTTGAAGTAACTGGTAAAGTAATAAAGGATAATAATGGTGTTACTAAGGAAACAACTGATCCTGCATGGATTCTTTATGATTATCTGACTAATGAAAGATATGGATGTGGAATACCAGCAGATGAAATTGATGCAACATCTTTTGCAAGTGCATCAGCTATTTGTGCGCAGGAAAATACAGATAGCGATGGGCTTACAATAAGGAGGCATGATTGTAATATAATCCTTGATACACTTCAGCCAACATTGACTAATGTAAAGCGGATTCTAGCAACTTGTAATGGCAGGTTGCATTGGGTCAATGGACTTTACACAATGAAGATTGATGATACTTATTCAGGTTCAGGTGAATTTAATTTTCTGGAAAAACATATTATCGGAGGCATCCAGATTGTTGGGGATTCAATTGGATCAAGATTAAATCAAGTTACTGCAAAGTTTATAAATCCAAAAAATAAATGGAAGTCTGACGAAGTACGATTCCCAGATAAAAATGGACATTCACAAATATACAATTCTTTTCTAGCTAATGATAATGGAATTGAATTGAAGAAAACTATTAATGTTGGAGGTGTAACAAATATAGATCAGGCATTTTACTTAGCAAAGCAAGCCTGTTTGCGTTCAAGGGATAGTCTAAAGGTTTCTTTTCAAACAACTGCGGAAGCAATGAATCTAGTGGTTGGTGATGTGGTTACAATTACTCATTCAACGCTAGAATGGGATGCGAAAGAGTTTATTGTAAGAACACTTGTATTTAATAATGATGGTAGCTGTTCATTAACTTGTATTGAGCATAATGATGCAATTTATACATGGGAAACATATTGGGAAGCTATCAATGAAGCACCGAATACAAATTTGCCAGATATTACAAGTGTAACTGCACCGATTGGTTTAACAGTAGAAGAATCGACTTATTCTTCAATTTCTTCTTCAGGTGTTAGAATTGCGGTTGATTTAGATTGGACTTCAAAAGGTATTTTTACGACTTCTCATGATGTTGAATATAAGAGAAAGAGAGAAGCGAAAATTACTAAACAATGGAGTTTAAATGGGAAGATTATATTTTCAGCAAAGAATCATGGGTTTCCAGAAAATATGCCAATAAGGTTTACTGCCGTAAATACAGCACAAACAAGTGGCGTATTGCCTACTAACATATCTGAAGGAATTACATATTATGTAAGGCCGGGAAATCAACAGGGGGCGGCAGGATATATTTTATCAGGTCTGAAAAATAACTTTCATGTTGCATTAACTCCTAATGGCGACAATATCTCAGCAGGAGGTTATGCAGGAAATGTTTATAGTGTTGGGCATCATGCGTTTGATCCTACTCCAACTTGGGTAGATGCTGGGAATACAGTAAGTACTTCAATGTTGATTCAAGATTTTTCACGAGGAATTTTTGATTTTCGTGTGCGTGCAAAGAATGCAGTTGGGGCAACATCTGATTGGTTAACTTTGGAAGATGTTGAATTAAAAGGTACTACTCTTAAACCTCAGGATGTTTCTGGTTTTACTGTTGCAAATCATGGATCAAATGCAGTAATTACAATAGACCCTCCGACTGATACAACAGATATTAGCCACGCAACAGTTAGAGTTTTACAGACAGGTTCAGTATTATGGGAAGATGCTATAGAAGTTGGACAAATTGCAGTTGGAAATACTACAACTACAGTTCCTGTAATTGATGGAAAGTATGTTGCAAAATGGGTGAATAGTGGAGGTATTGAATCAGATACTTATTTAGATACTGATACAATTACTTCTCATGGTTCAGAATTAGTTGCAACCTTTGCAGAGCAGGAAGTATGGGGTGGTACAATGGATGGGTTTTACGAGACAGTAGATGATGGTGATGATGTTTTAAGATTTCTTGGTGGAGCATTAATTGATTCAGTTGAAGAAAATATGAACACATGGGTTCCTACAATAGATGAACTTGGAGGTCGAACAGAACCTGCAGTTTATACTGGTCTTAAAAGGGATTTAGGTGCAGTACTTCCTGCAAGGATTCATACACACAAAATATTTACTTCATTGGTTACTGATGGATCGAACAATATGGATTATTGGGGTAAAGTTGATTTACGACCTGCATGGGAAGATGTTAAACAGTTAGATAATCTTACTGTCGAATCTAGGGTTACTGGCGATGATCCTGCATCTGGAAGTGCAACTTGGACTGACTGGAAAGAATTTTTGATAATAGATGTGGTTGCAAGAGGGATTCAAATTAGGGTAACTTTTGATGATTTTGATAAGAATTCCCAATTTACTTTGCGTGAGTTGGAATTGAAAGTTGATATGGTTCCACGTTCAGAAAGTGATCGTGCAAAAACTGCTACATCAATTACATATGAAAATCCATTCTTCATAATTCCAGATTTAGTTGTTACACCAACGAATATGGCAACTGGTGATTACATGACTATTTCTAGTGAAGCTAAAACTGGGTTTAATGTGAATTTTTATAATTCAAGTGGAGCATCACAAACAAGAAATTATAATTATATTGCAAGAGGAGTATAAACATGGCGAACACCCACGATTATGAAATAGCAAATGACACAGGGGCTAATGTCAGAGCTGATTTAAACACTTTATTTCTGGAAATAGAAGCCTCAAATGCAGGGGATACTGCTCCATCAAATGTTGCGGCAGGTAAGCTATGGCATGATACTACTACCGATCATTTAAAATATTATACAGGAACAGATTGGGTTTCTGTTGCAAGGTCTGCAAGAGGTTCGGCAAATAATACGAATATCACTGGAAGTATTACACCAGATGGCACAACAACTGTAACTGGTTCTGGAACAGTATTTACTAAACAGGCTAAAGTTGGTGATCAGATTGTAGTAAATTCTCAAACAAGAACCATAACTGCCATAGCAAGTGATACCTCGCTTACAGTCAATGCTGTGATAGCATCTGGTAGTGCAGACTCAACACCAGAAATTCATCCTGCATCTTTTGTTGTTTTGAATGATTCGGGTGTGATTGATATGTTGATTGATACAGATGGTAATATTGAAGGTTCTGGTGGTATTGGAATGGCAACAACAGGGAAGGCAATTGCTATGGCAGTGGTCTTTGGTGGATAATTTTTAAATAGAAAGGAACAAAAATGGCAAATCCAAACATAGTATCAGTTTCCTCGATTTATGGTCAATCAATGGGGGAAGCTCTTACAACAACTGTTACAACCGTCATAATGACGTGTCAATCGAACAAGATTCTAAAAATTAATTATATTGGTGTTGCAAATACTCATGCAACCAATTCAACTGATGTTACTGTTGCAGTTACAAAAGTTGATTTTACTTCAGGAGGTATAGCTTCTACTGAAGAACACGCAGGAACATTTAAACTCGCAAGTACAGTGACTTTATCTGCAGACGATACACTTGTAGTTTTAGACAAGCCAATATATCTTATGGAAGGAGATAAATTAGAGGGAGGAGCAACATCCCAAGCAGATATATTTGTTTCATTTGAAGTAATTGATGACGCATAGGAGATAATTATGAAATTTATGATAGGAAGTGGAGGAGAATCAACAGTACTTTCCTCTGGCTTAACTGAGAATTTATCAACGCTGAAAGCAAATTTTGATCAAGAAGCTAGTAAATCTACTTTGTTAGCTGGGCCAATCGTAATTCCTAGTTTAACAGTTAATGGCAACATGAATGTTACTACAAGCCTTGATGTGACAACTGACCTTGATATTGCTTCGGGTGCATTGCTTAATATAATAGGGTAAAAATGGGAGATTTTAAAATTAATGAAAAAACTGTAGTTACGCAATCTGGATCAGATGAGCCAGTTTTAGCGAGTAATGTTACTTTAGCTGTTATTCCTTCTGGAACAAAAATGTTATTTCAGCAAACTTCTGCACCAACAGGTTGGACTAAGGTAACAAGTTCAAATGATGTAGCACTAAGAGTTGTATCTGGTTCAGTAGGTAGTGGTGGTAGTGTACCATTTGAGACTGCATTTGCTTCACAGGCTATTGCTCCTCATACTTTGGCAGAATCAGAAATGCCATCACATACTCACACTACAAACTGGAGTGCTGGGCAAAGCCATACTGGTTCAGGTGCAGTTGCTTATAATTATACATCTGAAGCTGTGGCAGGGACATTTAATACTGGCGCTAAAGGAGGTGGAGGCACTCATACACATACAAGCATCAATTTAGATGTTTCGTATGTTGACGTAATCATAGCAACGAAGGATTAATATGGCACATACAACAGTTATTAAAGCAGATACAGCAATTTATGTGGATGGAGTTTCAGTAGGAGGATGTGATATGTCAGGATTGCCAGATGACTTTTGGGCTTTGCAATGGGATGGATCAAAAGGACATATTGAATGGACTGATCCTAAAAAAGCACATACTGAATTAACTGCATCAAGTCAGATTAAAACACATTTAGGAGTTTCATTATCTGATATTACTTCTAGACATACTGCTAGAAAAAAAGAATTAGAAAAATGAGTGATTTTTGTCCTTTGATTAAAAAGGAATGTGTAGAACATAAGTGTAAATTTTACATACAAGTGTTGGGGAAAAATCCAAATACAGGACAAGAAGTTAATCAATGGGACTGTGCAGTTTCTTGGTTGCCAATGTTATTAATTGAAGGTTCACAGCAAACAAGACAAGCAGGATCAGCAATAGAATCATTTAGGAATGAAATGGTAAATGCACAACAACAATTATTAAGCAATTAAGGAGTAAACAAATGGCAACATTAAAACTTAATACAAAGACTTTAGCAACTCAGACATCGAGTGCTGAGCCTGTTATTGCAACTGGTGTAACAGGATCGCCTACCATTGCATTAACAAATGCTACAGGAACAATGCCGAATAGTACTCAGGATAATATTACAAGATTAGGTACTGTGGCTTCGGGTACTTTAGGTAGTAACGTAGTTTTCCCTTCTGGAAAAGTAAGTAATGTAACAAGGTTTACAGATACTACTTCAGGGGATACTTATATAAGTGGAACTTTAACTTACAAAGTTTCGTCTAGCCAATGGACAATAGCTTGTACTTCTGGGCGACACTATATAATTATCGGATCACAGGGGATTTTGGCTTATACTAATTCTTTTAGTACGAGTATTAGATATGCAAACATTGGACTTTATTATGGTACTGCAAGTAGATCAAAAGGTTCTGATCTAGATGCTGGTGACACAAGACTTATGCACGCTACTCTTGGTCGAGAATTGTATGCAAATGATTCAGGTTTGGCTCGGAGTTTTTTAAGATTTGATTATCAAGGATATTTTACAGCTTCATCGTCAGTGGATCATTATATCTATACTGCTAGTGGCGTAGGAGATACTGGTGGCGTAACAGCAAAAACATTTGCAGATACAGGTGGGCCACATGTATGCACTATTTGGGAGGTAATGCCATGAAATATTCAAAATTTGATGCAGTAAGAAATTTAGTTGATGGAGGATTAAGTGCTGTCAATGACGACATTACTTACATAGATGGACAGACACCTCCAACTGATAAAGAGATAGATGCAGAACTAAAACGAATGCAAGATGAATATGATAATGGCTATTCAAGAAAGCGTATAGCAGAATATCCAAATTTAATGGATTGTATTCATGCGTTATTAGATGGTGGCGATACGCTTAACGATCTTCAAGCTAAACGAAAAGCTGTTAAATCAAAATATCCAAAGGAGTAAATAAATGGCAGATTTAAAATTAAATAATGTCGGTGCAGTTTCCGAATCAAGTAACGTAATTACGCTTGGGAGTTCTAGTTCTACCAAAGTAGCGGTTGCAACAGGAAAACATTTGGAAACGTCAACAACTGGAAAATTAAAAAGTAAGGGTTCGTTTATGCAACAATCCTTTCATCAATCATTAGTAATAGGAGGATAGAATGGCAATTCCAAGTGGATCAGGAACAGAGGTAATTAAAACTACCCAACTAACCGCTTTAACAAACTCTGCACAAACATTAATAACAGCAGTAGCAAATCATATTTATACAGTTCTTAGTATAGTTGTTTGTGAAACTATTGCAGATACAGGTGATAAAATAGAAATATATTTAGCTGATAGTGATGGTTCATCAAATCCAGTTTATCTGGTAAGGCAACAAACTGTTGAGGCGTACCAGACATTTGCATTTAATGATAAATTTTCTTTTACTGGTGGTACTCAGAAACTTCAAATAGTTACTACAGCTTCTGCAAATATGGATGTTGTTTGTACTTACATTGACCAAGATTGGACATAGGAGATTAACATGAGTGGAATTGTTGGAGGTTATGGAACAAAATCTGGCTTTGTAGATGGCCCTAAAGGAGCAATGAAATTGCTTGACAATAGACGATGTGATGGGGCAGGAACATTAAATTGGAATATTCAAGAAGATTATGATTCTTACGAAATTCATTTTACTGTTTATGGTACATCAGATGGTGGAAAAACAAGGTTGAAATTATCTAATAATAATGGATCAGCATTCTTAAATGAAATCTCTAGTGGAATGTTTCATAGTGGACAATCAAATACTAGTTTAGTTCATCTATATCAAACTGGTGGTTCTAATTATGGTGATAATACATATCATATGATTAGTGATGGAGTAGAAACGAGTGATTTCGGGGGAAGTCAAGGACAGGCAGGGATGGCTGGTTGGGTTAAACTTATAAATACTAAAGGAGATTCAATTCATGCTTCTGAAGCAAAGGTTATGTATATTTCTTCTTTTTGTGCTTATCCTCATTCAGCTAATGCTTCATATGGTACATATGGTCATTCTTATATGCCAATAGAAAGTGGGCGTATAAATTATATACGTTATGAGCATGAAAACGGAAATATACATGGAGTTTTTAAATTATACGGAATTAAACAATAGGATAAATATGCCAAGATTTCATGATTTATATGGTAAACAGATACCATTTACCAAAGAAGAAGAAACAGAAAAAGATGCTGAAGAAGCTCAATTTAGAAAAGATAGTGAAGCTACTGCATACATAAGAGCAAGACAGTATCCAGAACTAGGAGAACAGCTAGATATGCTCTTCCATGATATGACTTCGGGTAAAGGTGACAAAACCGGTGAGTGGTATAAGGCAATAGCAAAAGTTAAATCTGATCATCCAAAGCCTTAAATGAATGAAAGTTCACAGATCATTATTTGGTGGCGGTGGAAATGCAACCGAAAATAGGAAACTCCTAAATTTTTGGGCAAGATTTATCATCACGATTGCTAATGCAATTACATTTCTTTTATTAATTTTTTTATTGTTTTATGCGGATGGTGTTAGTGAAACAAATACTTCGCTAGTGAATATAATGATCGGCATGTATGTAGCCACACAGGTGAAGATAATTGACTACTGGTTTCGTGAGAAAAAGGATGCAGAACATGAAGAAGGCGAAAATGGTAATTTTAATATAAAATAATTTTTTAATCCTAAATGTAAAGGATGAATGCCACTAAAAAAAACAAGAGTAATTATTCCGCAGAATGGTAGTAGTGCAGAAAGTGTATTTGAGCATAATTTAGTTAAAATGGGTATGCCCGTACTCGGCATCATCCTTCTTTCTATCGTATCATGGCTCTTTACAACCGTTCTCGACCAAGACGAGACAATTCAGCAACACACAATTCATCTTGAGCATTTGCACAAGTCTGAGGAGTATATAAAATACGAATTAAAGGAATTGGACAAAACAGTTACTAATATTCGAATCCATGTAGGTAAAATCTCAGCACATTGAATATGACTAATAAAATGTGGACATGGGGCTTCGTTGCCTTTATTATGACTTGGGTTTGGACAATCCATTCTGAAGTATGGAGTATGAGTGAAGAAGTTGCTGTTATGGAATACCAGCTTTCAAAGATTCATGAGAAATTAGATTGGCATACTGAAAAGCTAGAAATAATTCAAGGCTCGCAGTATGAAATACTTAGACAAATAGATAGTTTAAAGGAGGAATAATGCCGATAGTAATAGCTTCCGTGGTAAAGACCATGGCATTTAGTTTTTTGGGTAACAGCAAAGTGATAGAAAAAGTGATTATCTTGTTGTTGGAGACTTTGGCTAAGAAGACTGATTCAGATGTTGATGATAAATTGGTTAAGATGCTAAAGGAATCCCTTGGAGCCGACAAATAGATAAATTTGATTTATACCTGTTTGGTATTCTTATTTTTCTAATATTTGCAATTATTATAGTGGAGTTCATACTATGATGGTTCAAAATGGCTCTGAGAATGCTCAGTTCTCTCTGCAGTGCAAAAAGCACTATGAGTAAGTGTAGGAGGAGGTGGTTATGTCTCTTTTGCGCAGAGAGCTTTTTAAGAACATTTACATAATAGGAGTCGGGCTTATGATGATGACTAAGAACTTTTCAACCGATGAAATGATGTGCCATTGTGGTTGTGGTAAAAGCGACATGGATGCTGAATTTATGAAAATGTTACAAGAGTTGAGAGAAATAGCAGGATTCCCTTTTCGTATCAATAGTGCCTTCCGTTGCCTCAAACATAATTCCGCAGTAAGTTCATACAAAACAAAAGCAGGGATTCACACCTTCGGAAAGGCTTGCGACATCTCTGTTAAAACTGTCAGTACCACTCAAGCACTTCGTTTGATTAAACAAGCACAGGATATTGGCTTCACAGGATTTGGTTTAAACTTAAAAGGTGAGAGAAAAGGTAGATTTATTCACATAGACAATAGAGGAGAAGATTTCTCACCTCCGGCAGTATGGACGTATTGAAAATTTTAATTATCTTATGTCTATTTTTATTCGCTTGTTCTGGAACGAATAACGTATCAACTAATCGTACTTGCGTTGGATATTGGGAAGATAAGAAACCTTGGCGTGGTACTAACTGGCAGAATAAGGCTTATCAAAGACCTTACCGCCAATGCGTGGATACTAACCCTCCTTTTAGAAATACTTTTAGTGATTAAATTCAAAAAACAGCAATTTTAAGGGGGTGTTATACTACCTGCAACGTGCTTTCCTTGCGTTATACGGCGATTTAAAGCTCCGGGTTTTGAGGAAAATCACAAAATTTCTCCGATCTGGTCTAAAGTTGGTTGTAAATCCTCTTTAACATGGTCATCAATTAAACAGTTCGTTTCCCGTAAATCTCGTTCTGGTTGGGGGTCGTACTTTTGGATAGTACCTCCACGTTCAATGAATTGCTTAACTGATCTTTGGAGATCATCTTTATTAGGTGGCCAATTAAAATTATCTACTTGGATTGGTTTACGATCAGATAAAGGCCAATGTTGACGAATAGATTCTAAAGAATTCCCTCTACTTAAACTCCTATCTTGTCTCTGTGATAAAATCTCGGAATATTTTTTAGAACATTTAGAAGAACAAGTACGCCTTGTTTCGGATGTAGCTAAAAATTCTTCACCACAATAGGAACAAAGTTTAGTTATAGAAGTTTTAATTTTCTTTGCTTTTATTGCCTCCATTCGTTTCCAAGCATATTGTCTTTCATATATCATTCTACACGTTGCACTACACCTGAAATGGTTTTCTTTTTTAGGAGTGAAACTTTTTCCACATACATCACAAGCCTTTAGAATTATTTCATCTTCCATGATTGCCTCTCCGTTGCTTTGTTAATATTTTCCCAAGTAAATATTTCAACTTGTTTTAATGCTGATTCAACGTCCTCAATTGATCTAACAATAAAATAGTATCCGCTGTAAGCTTCAATAGTATTTTTGAAAGCAATTTGACTTGGGGATAATTTACCTGTTTTGGTTTTAACTTCTAGCCAAACGTTAACAGGGATATTTTCAATTAAATGGATACAAAGGATATCTGCCATGCCAGTATTCTGAGCAGGTCTATAATAAGTCTTTCCATGTCTTATGTAAGGCGTACCAATTACATTAATCCTGTGCATCAATATGCGGTTTGCATTGCCCCAAGACAAAATTGATTTTTGTATGGAACTTTCTTTAATAGGAATGGACTTCATAATTTGTTATAATAAACGATAAACAAATAATTTCAAAGAAAAAGTTTTCCAAATGGAATTGGCAAACGAAGTATTAGTTGAACTTCAATTAAAGCAACAAGAGATAATTGAAATCCTGAGAAAGAAATTACAACACCTTGAATCTGAACATTCCAAACTATCTTATGCAACTGGCCAAGACAATTTAAGAATCAAACAACTTGAAGAAGAAGTAGAAGAATTGAAACGACTTCTTATCCCCCCTAATAAATTAATCAATTAGACCCCCGTCAGACCTCCAAATTCCGCGGAGGATTTGCAAAGAAGCATTACACCTCCGAGAAAAAGCGAGAAAAAGCGAAAAAAAGTGAAAAAAAGTGAAAATAAGTGCGCTTTTTTGTTGCCATGTATAGCGGAAAGCTATAAAATTAATATACAATTTAAATAAATTAATTATAACTCAAATGGAGAAAAACATGGAATACGCAGTAGGAAAAAATTCAAAAGTCAATACAGCGATCATGCTGGACACAAAGTGGAAAGAACTCAGTGAAATAGAAACATATCGGAAACTTCAGGATTGGAGAGAGGTCATGGAAAATCATATGACTCTGAGACAGCAGGAAGTTTATAACGGTGAGATCACCCTAAGTTGTTTCCAAGCTTGTCATAAAATAATAATGGAGGAAGTTCAGTTCTTGACTAAATATTGTTCTTGGAAAAAAAGGAACTACAAACTTTTTCTATCGCACTTGAATAAATTTACTACTTGGATGAATTTGATCATTGATGACGTAACTACGATTCAACCAACTTATAAAGAATTTGGAGGAGGATATTGATTTCAGTCTTAGGGGGCTCTACGGAGCCTCTTGAGATGCAATCAGCATCATTTTAATTTTAACCATTAGGAGAAGCGCATATGAAAAAAGAAACTTGGAGGAATACAAATTTAACAGAAGAAAAAACAGTTTTTGGAATTTATTCCTTAACTGATAAATATGAAAAATATATTTATATTGGAATGGTTGAATTTGTTGCTTATCACGATACAGATGTGATTTATGATTACAGACTTTTGAATGCCATAGTTCTTGATCCTGAACCTCAAATTATTGCGAATGCGAGTTTGTCTGAATCTTCCGACATTTTCGGTTATAACGGCCGATCAATGCTTGGTGTTGGAGTTGACAAAGATGAATGTTGGGGGATCGTTCAAAACATAGTTGAATTCCATAGGAATAAAGGAGAAAAGATTGTTTTGAATCCTACTGCATATAATGAAATAAGAATTTCCAAACATGAGGAAATCCCACCACTAACTAAAAGGAATATCTGATTTTGTCTCGGAGGGCTCTTGCGAGAGCCTTCTAAGATGCAATCAGCATCAACTGTCGGCGACAGGAACTTTCGTCAATTGGAGAAGAAAAATGACAATTAATAATTCAGTCTTAACCGCACCAGTAAAAATGAACTTAGCGGAATTAAAAACAGTAAACGCACCAGAGGCTACACGTTCATGGTGTCCTGTTCCACACGCACATATGATTGAAAGTGTAATGGATCAAGTTTCAAAAGAAACTCAATTTGAAATAGCAGAAGAACCAGAAATCGGATTGAGTAAAGATCATGCAGAAATGTTCTTCCTTTTATTCTTGAAATCTAAGCATACTGATTTCTGTTTATCAATAGGAGGAAGAAATGCTCACAATAAGAAATTCCCATTGGCTATGTTTGGTGGGGCTTCAATATTCATTTGCTCAAATCTTCAAGCATTTGCAACATACGCATTAAAAACTAAACACACTACAAATGTGTTAAAGCGGTTACCTAATTTATTTTCAGCAGGATTAAAGGAAATCGAAATTGATGCAAAAGTTAATGAGGCACGAATTGATCATTGGAAGAATTTTGAAATTGAGGATGATGCCCAAATTCACGATTGGCTGATTCAATCCATGGATAAGAATGTACTTCTTCCAACTCATTTACAAACTGTGCTTGGTGATTGGAGGAAACCAAGGCATGAAGAATTTGAACCACGAACAATGTGGAGTTTCAATAATTGCTATACAGAATCTTTTAAAAAGTTTAATAATCCAGATCATCTTAATTCTAGGTCAATTAATTTAACTAAGATAATGGATGAATGGACATTATTTGATAAAGATAAAGTAAGAGCAAATATTGCACCAGAAACATCATCACATCATTCAGATGGATATGCAGATAATTATAACAGGAGGAAACAAAGAGGAGAAATTAATCTCTCATTTGTTGCAGAAGCTAAGCCTACAGCGGAACTTCCTGCTCCAATTATTGATGTGACTGATGCTGATCCTGTAATGCCAGATGAAGATGGATCACTTGAAGTTGTTTCGGATCAAGAATTGCAAAAGATTTTTGATGAAACAAGGGATCAAATTGCTAAGCCAGTTAAGCAAACTAAGCCTAAGGCTAAAGCGCCTAAGAAAAAGAAAGGTAAAGCCTTGGATGAAATATTAACAGCAATGGCTGAAGAAAGGAAAGTAAAGCCAAAAGCAAAAAAGAAAAAGTAGGCGATTCTACTTCGGGAAGCATCACATGGAAGTGGTGTTTCCTAAAGTGAAATTAATTACATTTTTGGGCTCTTTTTTGTTGCCATGTATGACTAAACACTATAAAATTAATATACAATTTAAATAAATTAATTATAATTTAACGGAGAAGAACAGGAGACAACATGAAATTCGGAAAAGAAAAAATACTTGAGTTTTACCCAAACGCAATATGCGAATCAGTAATTCCCACTAGGTTTGCTAATTGCCCAAAGCACGTTCTAAAAAGAGAAACATATTATGCGGTAACACTAGCAGAAGATAATCCCCAAGTTTCTGGCAAGCGTTTCACTGGACACTCTGCTCAAAAAGCGTGGGAGTCTGCTTCAAAGTGGTTTGACAATCCAACTTATAATTAATTAACCCGCCCGCTTCGGCGGGCATAACTTAAGAAGAATAATATGAAAAGAATGACTCAAAAGGAATTTAAAGATTCGTGTGGTTCTAATTGTCCAGTTTGTCGGAGCAATAATACTGACACTGTAAATGTACTGTTTTTAGAAGTTGAAATGAAGTGTTTGGATTGTGGTTCTGAATGGACTGAACAACATAGGATGGTTGGTTATGAATTAACTAAAAAGGGTAAAGAAGGATCGTTGATCACGCCTCCCGATGAGAGAGAACAGAGATGGGAAAGAGGAGAGATAAAACTTGGAGGTAATTTATTTGTTTTTAAATCTAATAAAACTGAGGAGGTATGAATAAAGAATATAAAACTTATTTAGATAATCTCCGGGATTCTGGAGTTATTAATATGTTTGGAGCAGGTGAGTATTTAATGGTAGATTTTGATTTAGATAAATATGAGGCTAATAAAATTTTATTGCAATGGATGCAAACTTATAAGGAGGAGGATATATGAAAAAAGACTTTCCAAGAGATAAAATAAAATTAATCATTAAAATTAATGAAGTTAATTTGACTAAATATGAACTTCATGCCTTAGAAGAAGCTGTAGTTTATTTTAGAGATGAATTAGACATAATGGATTCAAAAATGAAGAAACTTTACGGAGGAATGGCAATGAAAAAAATTCTTCCATCTTTACAACGAAAATTAAGAAAAGCTAGACATAACTTTACATTAAAGGAGGAAATATGAGTTGGGCTAAATGTGGAACTTGCGAAAGTTCATTTAATACTGATCATGGATATGAATGGAAGTATTTAGAATACGCTGAAGAATATGTTTGTTCTGAATGTATGGATTTCGGAGAAGAACGTTGGAAGGCTTATGTATCTAAAGCAAGAATTGACAAATTATTTCGTAATGATACTAAAGGTTGGTCAGAGAGAAGTTTCTATACAAGTAATCCTTTAAGTGATCTTAGACCTAATATAGAAGCAATGTTTAGGGCTTGGTATCCTACTAATATGCACATTGTTTATGAATTTTATAATCAATCCCTATATTTAATGGTAAATGGGAAAAGGAAGCATTATTCTTCCCAAATGATAGTTCATAAGTTGCGATGGGAATCTGCTTTAAATTCTGAATTCGATCAATACAAAATTAATCAGAATCTAGGGAGTGCTTTAGGTAGAGTTATTATGGCTCTTGATCCCCGTTTGGAAGGTATGTTTAGGATTCAGTCACATTCCGCGGAGAAATCTTAAAAAAGCATAACACCTATATTATGGTTCGTTATTTATAAAAGTTTTGTTCAAAATATATGTTGATTTTATATATAGTAAATAGTAATATTATATAGTTAACCTTTTAATGGAGTTTTTATGAAAACAATAATAGTTAAGGTTCAAGATTCTTTCCATGAACTTGTAAAAGAACGTGCTAAGAAATCTGAACGTAGTATGTCTCAGTATGTTAGGGATGTTCTGACAGCTAATGAGCATCCTTTGTATCAAATACATGAACTTGGCGAAGAGTCAAAGATTATTGACAAATATGGTACAGGGGCGTGATGTTTGATATTTACAAAGAAAGAATACTAAATCGGGAGTTTAGGGAACAAGGCAGATTTACTCCGGGCTGGGTTACTGATACTTGGAATTTACCAAGTGGTGATTTGAAGGAGGATTTTTCTGTTAAAGAATATCCCAAACGTAATACACCGATTTGGTGTTCTTTAGTAGATTGTATTATCCCCGAAGGTGATAAAACATTTAAATGTTGTGATTGCGAGAAAAGAGAATTCGGAATCCCTTGGTTGCCTGAAAATTATAAAATTTGGACTGATAAAGAAAAAGAGGAGTGGAAAGTTAGAATACGCAGTCGTAAATAATTATTAACCTACCTAACTAGGAGAAACATGGAAGTTTTAACTCAAGCAGAATTATTCCAGATATGCAAAGCCTCCGCTGTACGGAGGAACGCAGGAGCAGAGGCTTCACGTAAACGTAGAGATATGGCTATGGTATTATCAAGACACGCCGTAGGTATATATCATTCTCTGTTTGGTGGAGAAGAAGCCAAACGAGAAGATGTGGCAGAAGAAAGAAGTGAGCTTTGATACTTCAATCTAATGTCTTAATCCTTAACCACGAATGAATGGTATCACATGAAAAATAATATTGTCAAACAAAAAAGAGTATCGGATTTTTATAAGATATTCAAAGAATGTCAGCAGGAATTAGATATTGCGGAATTTGAAGCTGATCATTTTGGGAAGGTAAAGCCAGACCCAGTTAAAGTTGTTGATGATTATTTTAAAAATAATGACATTGTAATTATAGGAGGAAAGAATGAGTAATTTTATTCCAGAAGGATATGAAGAACCTAAAATGAGCGCAGGAGGTACTTATTTTAGATTAAATGATAAAGATAAGAATGAGGAGACCAAAAGAATTAGAATAATGGGTTCCTTTGAAAATCCTAATACTGCAATAATGGGTTGGGAATCATGGAGAGAAAGTCAGCCTTATAGATTCCGGTACATTGTAGGTGATAATGATACTTATGAAAAAGCTGAAGAGCTTGACGATGAAGGTAGACCTAGGCATTTCTGGGCAATTCAAATATTTAATTTGGATGACCAAGAAGCTCAGATTTGGGGGATTACTCAAAGAACAATCCAAAAGCAACTTAGAAAATTAGCTGAGAACGAGGCTTGGGGCGATCCAATGAATTATGTTATTGCTGTTACTAGGACAGGTTCTGGTTTAAAAACTGAATATAATTTAGTTGCGGAACCGCCTGTTGCACCACCATCTGATGATTTAAAAAATGCAATGGCAGAAGCAGGTATTAATGTTTCTGAAATGTTTGAAGATGATGGCAAAGGAAGAAACCCATTTGGAGCATTGCAAGCAACAAATGATGCAAAAGATGGGATGCCTTTCTAATGAGTAGAAATATCAAATGCCCTACTTGCAAAGGTACAGGCGTTCATAATATCTTTAATCCTGAGTTTGATGAATGGAGTGAACGCAACTGTGGCGAATGCGGTGGGGCAGGTTGGTTGGATGGAACCTATTTCAATATTAATTTCGATGGAGAAGAAAATGAAGAACAATATTGAATACTACCGACATTCTGCTCAATCCGATCAGCATCCTAAGTTTAAAATGCTTCGTAATGAATATGGTTGGGCAGGGGAAGGAAAATTTTGGGCTTTGAATAATAGAATTGCACAAGCAGAAGGTTGTATTTTAGATATTTCAAAAAAGTACAATAAAGCATCACTTGCCAATGATTTAGATTTTTCTATAGAAGAATTAGAAAAGTTTGTTATGTTTCTTGTTAAGGATTGTGAATTGATTTTTAAGACAAAAGCAGGTGGATTGACTTCAGAGCAAGTACAAGAGAATTTTTTAAAAGTCAATGATATGAGAATGAGAAATAAGACCAATTACGAGAAGGGTAAGCGGTTGAAAGAAAATTTAAATAATATTCAACATGATGAAAAGGGGATTCAACATGATGAAAAGCCGATTCAACATATTGAAACGATAGAAAGTAAAGTAAAGGAAAGTAAAGTAAAGAAAAGTAAAAGAAAGGCACCTCAAAAAGAGGTGGATATAATTATTAATGATTTGAATGATAGGCTTAATACAAAATACTCTGCTTGGTCTGTAAATACTAATAATCTTATAGCAACAAGACTGTCTGAAGGTTATACAACTGAGGATTTTATTACTGTAAATGAAAAGAAATGCAAGGAGTGGAAAGATAATCCCAAAATGTCGCAATATCTAAGACCGGAAACTTTATACTCTAATAAGTTTGAAGGATATTTAAACCAAATTATTAAAGAACCCAAAAATACCAACACTAATGTTGATGAAGCAATTAATAAACTAGAGGAGGAGCATGCTAAAAAAGGAGGAGCTTGGAGTAATATTGAAACGACTGTCAGCAGTATATCCCAATCATCCAATTTCAAGCGAATTAGTTGAAGATTGGATTATTGCATTCAATGATATGAATATTAATCAAATGACAACAGGTTTAATGCGTTGTTTAAAAGAACACGATACAGGTTTTTTCCCATCACCTGCGGAATTTAGAAAGTTTTGTCTTAATTCTACTAATAATAGACCTTGGGCAAGGGAGGAAAATATGATTGAGGAAAAGCCTTCACAACGTGTGCCAATGCCTCAAGAATTTAAAGATTTATTTAAAAAATTTACAGATAAGACAAGTATTTGATTGACTTTATTTTTGTTATACATTTATTATCAATGAATGAAGATACATGAATTGATTATCGAAACAATACAAGGTGAAGGTTCCAATGTTGGGATGCCTTGTGATTTTGTTCGACTGTATGGATGCAATGTAGGGTGTTGGTTTTGTGATACTGGCTACTCAAAAGAAAACTTACATGGAAGTAAGATCCCCTTTCAAGAACTTACCTTTTCAGAAATTTTCTCAAATCTTAAAAGTTATAATATTGTCATCTCAGGTGGAGAACCTATGCTTGTTGGTGATTTACCAGAATTTTGTCAATTTCTTATTGATAAAGGGAAAAGAGTTTTTATTGAAACTTCTGGTACAGCTTGGAAAGAACTACCGCCTGAAGTATGGATTACATTATCTCCAAAAAATGGCGTTTCTAAATTGAAGACTAAACAAGAGGCATGGGACTATGCGGATGAAGTTAAATTTGTTGTGTCATGCGAAAACCCTGAAAAAGATTTTTTCCCATTTTATGAAGATAAGATATTGAATTTGAGTCAAGAAATATATTTTCAACCTGAAGCAAGTGAATATTTAGCAAATAAGAGTATAGATAAAATTTTAGATTTAGTGAAATCCATACCTAATGCTAAATTATCTTTGCAAACGCATAAAATTTTAAATTTACCGTAATTTAAAGAAAATGTATACATCAACTAAGACATTTACAGGATTACCATGTGCGCATAGACAATGGAGAGATGAAGGACATTGTAGCTTAGTTCATGGTTATGACAGAACTGTTATAATGACATTTGGCTGTCATACGTTAGATGAAAAAGGATGGGTAGTAGACTTTGGTGGTCTCAAAAAAGTAAAGGCTTGGTTAGAGGAAAAGTTTGATCACACCCTACTGATTAATGAAGATGATCCTATGAGACCATTATTTGAAAAACATGATGGTGGACTTTGGAAACTTACAATTATGCCTAATGTTGGAATGGAAGGGAGTTCTAATTATATTTATCGGCAAGTTAATCCTATGATTGAAGAAATGACAGAAGGTAGATGTTGGGTCATAAGTGTTGAATGTAGAGAAAACGTAAAAAATTCAGCTTTATTTACTAACACAATATGAAAATGAAAAATTATAAAACACCTTTACACGAAGAAGAAATATCAAAAACCTTATTTAGAATTATTGAATTTATTGGTGATGACCCCACTAGGGAAGGGATTATTGAAACTCCTAAAAGAGTTATAAAATCTTGGGATACGATATTTGGTGGCTATGCACAAGATCCTAAAGATATATTAGTTACAAAATTTGCGTCTGATGAGTACGACCAGATGGTTATTTTAAAAAATATTGAATTTTATTCTACTTGTGAGCATCACATGCTACCTTTTTTTGGTAAAGCCCACATTGCATATATACCGCATGAAGCAGTTGTTGGCATTTCTAAATTAGCAAGATTAGTAGAAGTATATGCAAGAAGACTGCAAATTCAAGAAAAGCTAACTAATCAAATTGCTGATTCTTTTATGAATATTGTTAATCCTCTAGGGTGCGGAGTTATAATGGAAGCCAAGCATTTTTGCATGGTCACTAGAGGCGTAAATAAACAGAACTCAGTTATGGAAACTTGTGCCTTAAAAGGAGTTTTCACTAAACCTGACGTTAAACAAGAATTTTTTAATCTAATCAAAAATGGAACCTAAATCAAAAGCATTAGTTATTTTATCAGGTGGTCAGGATTCAACTACCTGTTTTGGAAAAGCAAGACAAGACTTTGATGAAGTACATACAGTAACATTCGACTATGGGCAACGGCATTCAATAGAAGTTGAAAAAGCAGAAATTATTGCCAAGGAACTTGGTTCTGCAGGGCATGAAACTATCGAATTGGGCGAAATTTTAAAAGGGACATCTCCTCTAATATCAGATAATAAAGTTGGACAATATGAATCAGTTGAAGAACTACCAGATGGAGTTGAACCAACATTTGTTGCAGGAAGAAATATTTTGTTTTTAACTATTGCAGGAAATAGAGCTCACACATTAGGTATTAAAAATCTATATACAGGAGTATGCCAAGAAGATTTTGCAGGATATTGGGATTGTAGACAGGATTTTATTACAGCAATGGAACAAGCATTATCTCAAGGTTTATATGGGAATATAACTGGGATAAAAATACATACTCCGCTAATGGATTTAACAAAAAAAGAAAGTGTTATGATGGCATATAATATTTTCCGCTCCAATTTTGATTCAGTATTTAAATTAACACATACTTGTTACAATGGCGTTGTTGGAGGATGTGGCAAATGTCATGCGTGCATTTTAAGAGATAGGGGATTCAGGGAAGCAGGGATTGATGATCCATTATGGGAACTAAGAAAGAATGAATGAATCTCTATTTAGCAGGTCGCTCTCCAATCGAAGGCTTTGACTTATATGGGAATGTAACAAGTAGATTATATTCTTATGTTGAAAGACCTTCTCGTAAAATAATACAGGCAGAGACTAAAACAATTTATAAAAACTTGATGATTGATTCAGGGGCATTCTCTGTTTGGTCTAGAGGTAAAGTTATAAAAGTTGAAGACTATGGCGATTTTATTGAGCATTCTAGGAAAGAATTCCACGATGTGAAGAATTTATATTATGTGAATCTTGATGTAATTGGGAATGAATACTTAACTTTGAAAAATTTAGAATATTTAGAAAAAAGAGGATTGGAAGTCTTACCAGTTTTTACTTATAAAGCCTCCTTTAAAGAACTTGATAGACTTATTGAAAAATATGAATATGTGTTATTCGGGGGATTAGTGCCATTAAGAGGTCAAACATTAAGGGATTGGCTTGATCCTTGTTTTGCTAGGATTATGAAGCATTATAGAAAAACAGGGAAATTGTTAAAAGTACATTTGTTGGGCGTAACAAGGGAAAAGATATTGCAAAGGTATCCAGTTTTTTCATGCGATTCAACATCATGGTTACAGGTTTTAAGATATGGGACTTCACGACACACAGGGATTGAAAAGAAAATGCCATTAAGAACAGTGAGTACACATGCACGTCATGCAAATGTATTTGCGTTAAGAAAAGCGATAGGCCATTTTATGAAAATGGAAGTTGAAATTACTAACTTATGGAATCATAGGGGGATAAAATTTAATGAGTAAAATAAATATTGATGTTAAAGTTGTAGATATTGAAGATGTGTTTCCTAATCCTTGGAATCCAAATATCCAATCTGTAAGGGTGGAAGAAGCAACTACGGAATCAATCGGTATGTTTGGAATGCTTGATCCATTAACTGTTAGACCTCATCCACAGGAAGAAGGGAAATACCAAATAATTGATGGCGCACATCGTCAGGCTTCATGTATGAAATTAGGGTATAAGAAAATCCCTGTAAATATAATACAAGGTTTGACGGAAGGTGAATGTAAAAAATTAACGATAATTTCTAATGAGACAAAAGGATATTCAGAAAAAACTGCTCTAGCAGATTTATTAAGTGAAATTTCGCCTGAGTTTGGAGATGAGTTAATTAATGGATTACCATATCATGCAGATGAATTAAATAATTTGTTAGAAATGGCTAATCATGATTGGGAAGATTTTAGTGAAGATTTCCAAGGCTCCGCTGAAGAAGATCCTACGGAAGTATTTACCATTACTCATCCACAAGAAGGAGCTGAAAGTTTACATTCTGCATTAGAAAGTTTTTTAGAGAAATATCCGGATGCAAAATTGGAAAGATAAATGGCAGGAAGAAATACTAAATTAACTGAAGAATTAATTCAGAAATTTGAAGCATTATTATCCGCAGGGAATTATCAAGTTACTGCGTGTCATGCTTTAGGTATCTCACAATCAGCTTTTCATCAATGGATGAAGAAAGGTGAAGAAGCTGGGGATGGGTTATATCTGCAATTTCAACAAGCAGTAAAAAGAGCAGAACATATTGCTGAAGCCAAATGGATGCGGGATATTTCTCAAGACCCATCGTGGCAGTCTAAAGCATGGTTGATGGAAAGGCGGTTTCCAGAAAGGTGGGGTAGGAAAGATAATCTAGCGTTAAATCATTCAGGGAATATTGATGTTAAATTTATTGGATCGACAAAAATGACTGCTGAAGAATGGGAAAATAATCTTCTAGACCAAGCAAGTAACGCAACTATTTCAAATGATTCGCAATGAACAAATGATTATAGCACCACAGCATGGGCCTCAAGCTGATTTCTTAGCTTGTCCTGCTGATGAGATATTTTATGGCGGTGCAAGAGGAGGAGGTAAAAGTCATGGGATATTGTTGGATTTCTGTCAACACGCAATTGAACATGGTGAACACGTTAATGGTATTCTATTCCGTAGGACTTATCCAGAATTGGAAGATTTACAAAATAAAGCCAATAAGATATTTCCTTTTTTAAATGCTACTTGGAGAGCCCAAGCACGACAATGGATATTCCCTTCAGGTGCTAGTTTAAAAATGAGGTATTTAAGTAATGAAGATACTGCCAATAATTATATAGGACATGAATACACGTGGATGGGTTTCGACCAACTAGACTTATGGCCTAAACAAACTACAGTTGATAAACTGAAAGCCAATTTGAGGAATCCGCATGGAATACCTTCACGAATGGTAGCAACAGGGAATCCCGGAGGTGTTGGTCATAACTGGATTAAAGAACGATATATTGATCCTGCGAAGCCAAGAAGTTTAATTAAAAGTGAAAATGGTACAACAAGATGTTTTATTCCTGCTAAAGTAACTGATAACAAAATCCTATTAGATAGTGATCCTAAGTATATTGACCGTTTGAAAGAATCTGGCCCTGAATGGTTAGTAAGGGCTTGGCTTGATGGTGATTGGGATATTGTAGCAGGAGGAATGTTTGATGATGTATGGAAAAGAGATGTTCATGTATTAGAACCTTTTGAAGTACCGAAACATTGGAGAATAGATAGGTCTTTTGATTGGGGTTCTTCTGCTCCCTTTAGTGTCCAATGGTGGGCTGAGTCTGATGGTACACCGATTAATGATGGCAGGGTTTGGCCTAGAGGTACATTGTTTCACATAGCAGAATGGTATGGTTGTAATGGTGTGCCGAATGAAGGAATTAAAATGCTTGCAAGTGAGATAGCAAGGGGGATACTAGATATAGAAAAGAAAATGGGAATGAGAGTATTGACAGGATGTGCTGATCCTGCTATTTTTACTTCTCAGAATGGAGTTAGCATATCTGATGATATGGCAAGAATTGGGGTGCGGTGGGATCGTGCTGACAATACACGCAAGGTTGGTTGGGAAAAAATGAGGCGAATGCTTAAAGCATCATTAGCAGAGAAAATGGAAGAACGAGGATTATTCGTTTTTTCTACTTGTCGTCATTTTATCAGAACAATCCCAAGCCTACCACGTGATCCTAGAGACTTGGATGATTTAGACACAACTTCCGAAGATCATATTGCGGATGCTTGTCGTTACCGAATTATGCAAGTTAGAAACAAATCACAAACGCAACGAATAAGGTCAATATGATTCACATTGAAGCAAAGCACCCACAGTATAATATTAGACTTTCAGAATGGGATAAGTGTTCAGATTGTTATATAGGAGAGGATGCAATCAAGGCTAAAACTAATACATATCTTCCGAAATTAGAAAGACACGATGATACAACAGAAGGTAAAGCAAGATATGCTGATTATTTAGAAAGGGCATCTTTCTTTGGTGTAGTTTCGACAGTAGTTACTGGAAGGGTAGGTCAAGTAATGAGAATACCTATAAGTATTGAAATGTCAGATGTGATTATGGAATGGTCTAAAACAATTATGCGAGATGAAAGTAATTTGCATGAATTAACGAAACGTGTTTTGACTGAAGTAATTACAACAGGGAGAGTTGGTTTATTATTGGATCGACCTGAAGATGGAGGTGATCCTTATATTGTAATGTATAAAGCACAAGACATTACTAATTGGGATGTCCAAGATGAAGTTTTAAAAAGATTGGTATTACGAGAAACAAGAATTGTAACAACCAGATCGACAAATGGATTGGATCAACAAAAAGAAGAATTAATGTATGTGGAATTGGTGATAAATGAAGAAGGAAAATACGAACAAAGGAAATGGATTAAACATGATGGAAAGTTCGTAATGTCAGAAGCAATCGTTCCAACAAATGCAGGAATTGCAATGGACGAAATACCGTTCCAGTTTATAAATTCAGATAGTATTTCAACGAATACAAGTAAGCCTCCTTTGTTAGACTTGGCAAATTTGAATATTTCGCATTACCGCAACTCTGCTGATTATGAACAGTTATTGCATAGAGTGGGTGTGGCCGCAACTTTTTACGCTTCAGGTATTGATGAAGATGAAGCTAATGATCCTGCTAATTTAGCAGTCGGCCCAGATGTAAGATGGTATTCAAGGAATCCTAATGCTAAGTATGGGATATTAGAATTTAGTGGTGCATCAGCTTCAGCAATGGAAACCGCAATGCAGGAGAAAATGCAAATGATGGCAACCATTGGCGGTCAACTTGTTCAGAGACATCGGAAGCAAGTAGAGACTGCTGAAACAGCAAGGCTAAGATCAGCAAGTGAGAACTCTGCATTAGATACCATTGTTACTACTGTTGAAATTGGAATGACTCAAGTATTGCAGAGATCAGCAATCTGGTTAAATACAAATGAAGATGTCAAGTTTATCTTAAATAGAGATTACTTGGATGACCGATGGAGTCCTGAAGAATTGAAAGCAGTTAATGAAGCAGAAATGCTTGGTTTAATTTCAAAAGAAACTGCATACCAGTTAAGGCAAAAAATGGAAGTCTATCCTGAAGATTGGTCTTTTGAGCAGGAATCACAACTCATATCAAATCAAGGTGTTGGATAAAGATATCTACTGTGCCGTATGCAAATCAAAGATTATCAATGATCCAAATGTTCAGCAAAAAAGAACAAAATATTGTTCGGATGATTGTGCATCTATTGCTATGACTAAATACCAAAAGTTCTACAGGAAGATGGGGCGAAGTGGCTAAAGAAGTAATTGAAAGATTACAGGATAAAGTCTTTGAACACGCTATTGATGTAAATAGATTCGAAGAATCTGTAAGACGTAAAATCATTGGCTTAATAAGGGAAATGTCAGATGATATTAATTCTATACTTTCGGATATGTCTATTTCGCCTAGTGTTTCTGATGACAAATTAGATGCCTTATTGAAAGAAGTTCAAACTATAATTACCGAAGCACATACAAATGCAAAAAATGAATTGCGAAATGAATTAATAAACTTTGCACCTGTAGAAGAAAAGGCAGTTGTAAATGAATTAAATGATTCAGTTCAAACTGTTGTATTTAGTCAGCAAATGACCCCAGCGCAAATTGCTGGAATTGTTGATGATTCTAAGATACGTGGTGCATTAACTTCTGATTGGTGGGATAGGTTAGATCAAAATACACAAAATAGAATTATTAAAGGCATTCAACTTGGAATGTCTGAAGGTGAAAGTATAGAAGAATTAAAGGACAGATTATTAGGTAAAAGAACTGGGCAATTTGAAACCTTTGTAGTTGGGGATAAAACCAAACGAAGATATGAAAGAAAAGGTGGTTGGATATCAATGACAGATAGAGAAGCAGAATCAATAGTTAGAACTGCTGTTCATAAAGTTTCAACTGATGTTCGGGAAGGTACTTATCAAGCCAATGATGATGTAATTGATGCAATAGAATCTGTTGCAGTATTGGATTCAAGAACTACTACCTTGTGTGCTTCCTATGATGGTTTAAGATGGACATTAAAAGGCGATCCAATCGGTGGACATGGTAAACGAATGATTACTCCTCCAAGACATTGGAATTGTAGATCAAGCCATATCCCTGTAATTTCAATGTTAGATGAATTGGATGCTCGGGCATTAGCAAAAGGAAAGAAAATACCTGAAGCAATAAGGGCATCTGTTGATGGAGGACAGCCACAGTCAACCTCAATGGAGAAATGGTTAAAGAGGCAATCAAAAACAAGACAAGATAGAATTGTGGGCGGAAAGGCAAAAGGTGATTTGTATAGGCAAGGTAAGTTAAAATTAAAAGACTTTACTAATCGTCGTGGTGATCCACTAACTTTAGAACAATTAAAACGGAAGGTATAAATGGCACTAAAAGCAATACTAGAATCAAAAGAGGAAATTCCTGCAGGTACAGAATCCTATTACGAAGAAAAAGATGGTAAGTTTCATCTAAGTGTGGAAGGATTTACTGAAAAGTCTAGACTTGACGAATTTAGAGAATCTAATATATCTTTAAAGAAACAGATGGAGGATATCCAATCGCAGTTAAGTCAACATGAAGGCATTGATCCAGTTCAGGCACGAGAAGCCTTAGAAAAAGTAAAAGGATTAGAAAATAAAGAATTGTTAGAAAAAGGACAGTTTGAAGAAATATTAAAAAATAAAGAAGTTGAGTATGGAGGTAAGATTGAGCAACTAACTAAACACGCACAGGATCAAGAGAAAGTTGCACAAACTTATAAAGATGAATTAGAAACCTATAGGATTACTTCGGCTATACAAACCGCAGTCAACGAAGTAGGCAGTCCTCAATCCTCTGCAATAGCAGATATTTTAGCCAGAGCAAAAAACTCTTGGCAGATAGATGACAAAGGTGTATTATTTTGTGTTGACGGATCGGGGAAAGCACGATATAGTGAAAAAGGAGATACATATTTATCTCCACAGGAATGGGCAAAAGAATTAGTCCAAAGCGCACCACATCTTTTTGTATCGTCAGTCGGTGGCGGTGCTAACGGATCGGGTACAGGTAAAGTAAGTGGTGATAATCCATGGTTAAAAGAAAATTTTAACTTGACAAAGCAAGGGCAAATAATGAAAGATGATCCATCCCTTGCTAAAAGGCTTTCTGGTGAAGCAGGAATAGTTCTGGATGTATAGCAGAATTATTCGAAGTAACATAATCCGAAAAAGATATGTTACACGCTAGAACTGGCAGGGTCAGTTAAATGGAATTATAAATAAGCAGACAGAGCTTGATCGGAGATCATGACCCTGTTCAGAAGTCGGGGGCTTCATTGCAAACTTAAACTTTAATTATGCGATAGGAGTCAAAAATGGCCGCAACAGCAATTTCCAATATAGTTGTACCTACGTTATTCAGCCCATACGTTGTTGAACGTAGCACAACTCTTTCTAATATTCTTTCCTCTGGAATGGTTCAGAGACTTCCTGCTTTTGATGAAATGGCAGGAGCAAAAGGTAAGACATTTGAAATGCCTTACTTCAACGATTTGTCTGGTGATGCGGAAGTGTTAGCAGATGGGTCAGCACTCACAATTAACAATATCACAGCCGAACAGGAAACAGCTGTAAAATTCATGCGTGGAAAAGCATGGGGTGCAACTGATTTGGCCGCCGCCGTTTCTGGTGAAGACATCATGGCATCTATTGGTGACATGGTGGCGGGGTACTGGGCAAGATCAGTACAAACTACTTTGATGAACATTCTTGGTGGTTTGTTTCACGATAGTGCAGGAACGATATATTCCACTCACGTTAATGACCAAACTGCAACTGATATTACTTCCTCAATGGTTGTTGATACAATGCAGAAACTTGGTGATAATGCTTCCTCGTTAACTACAATTATCTGCCACTCTGCAGTTTATGCTAAGTTGCAGAAAGATAGTTTAATTGACTTTGTTAGAGATGCCGACAATAACATCATGTTTTCTACATATCTTGGTAAAAGACTGATTGTTGATGATGGCTGTGCAACATCTGGTTCAGGTGGTTCTACCGAATACAGAACTTACATTGCAGGTGATGGCGCATTCGCTTATGGAGTTGGTTCTATCGACAACGCAACTGAAGTTGATAGAGATTCATTGAAAGGTGAAGATATACTGGTTAATCGCCAGCATTTTATTCTTCATCCTCGTGGCCTCAAGTTCGCAGGAGCAGTAGCTGGTGCTTCACCTACTGATGGCGAAGTTGGAGCAGGAGCAGATTGGACAAAAGTATGGGATGACCAAAATATCAAAATGGTCTGCCTGATTGCTGGCGTCTAATTATCATTCTTCTTTGGGGATGGATTAGCTGAGTCAATCTGTCCCCATAATTTCAACTTCAAGGAGTGCGTATGAGTAGAGCAAGTTTTCATTATCCACCAGCTGATGAAGCGAAGTCGGATAAGAAGAAAAAGTCCAAATCCACTGAGGAAAAATCCGAAGATAAGAAGGAGGAATAGATGGCGTTGGTCACTACCATTAGCGGTACGACCAGCGACAGTTATGCCACTTTAGCCGAAGCCGATTCACTTCTTGCGGATCGGCAATGGTTTAGTTCCACTTGGTCTGGTTTTTCCGATGCAGTAAAAGAAAAGTGGTTAAGAGAAGCCACACGTTCTCTTGACAGACTTCACCCTTGGCGTGGTGATCGTACAGAAGATGACCAACGTCTTGCTTTCCCAAGAGATATCGGTGATTCAGTCGATTATCCTTCCGATGAAATGCACAGGCACATCAAAGAAGCCCAAATAGAATTAGCTGTTTTATTGCAAGCAAAGCAGGATTCTACAACTGGTGATATTGAATTCCGCACAGAAACAGGAGTCGGTGCATTAGCAGGAACAGTTTCAGTTAATTACAAAGACAGAACCGATTCGGGTGGGTTACAAAGAGTTCAAGGTGCAAATATTGCATCCGTAAATGCTTTGATGCGACCTTGGATTTCAGCACAATATTTAAGTAGGTAAAAATGGGATTAAATACAGTTGCTTCAAATTTAATTTCAAAAACTTTTGATAACACACTTGTTTCTGGATTGACTCTTGGGGTTACGGCAACATGGGTAAAGAGAACTGCTGGCTCATATAATCCACTCACAGGTGCAATGACACAGACAGATACAAATGTCACCATTAACGCAATTGAAATGGCATATACTTCGTCGGAAATTCTGGAATCTGGTGGCGCAGTCCGAAATATGGATAGGCGAATTCTGGTCAAGCCAGTCACCAGTTTGGATATCGAGGATGCAGTTGGTGATTCAATCACTATTGGCAGTCGTACTTATAGTATTTTGTCTATTGACAGGGGCATGCTTGGCGATACTGAATTGGTGTGGGATTGCCAATGCAGATGAGCATAAAGATGAAGGGAGATGTCAACAGGAAGGACATCGACAAGTGGTTTAGGGCAATAACTTTGGGTCTTTACCGTGATGTTATCATTGGCACTCCTGTTGATACAGGCAGGGCACGTGCAAATTGGCAACTTGCTATTGGTAGTGCGCCAACTTCTGTATTAAACAAAACCGATAAAGGAACACCAAGAAGTGAGTCAGGAAGATCAACTTCAGAAGTGAGAAAAGCCAACCAGAAACTTAGTGTCAGGAAAGTTGGCAGATCAGTATTTATTGCAAACAATTTACCATATATTGGTGAGTTGGAAGATGGGCATAGCAAACAAAACTCAAAATGGGTTGAAAATGCGCTTAGACGAGCTGAAGCCCGAATTGTGGCTTTGGATAGCGTATAATCGTTCTCAGATCGCCCTCTAACGAAAGAAACAAGGTCAACAGGTACATGGGGTAGGGTTAAATGGCAACACCGACTCAGGCTATTTCTAAACACTTTTCCGATAATTGGAGTCATACAGCAATTAGCTGGGCAAACTTCAATGCTTTCTTTGATGCAGGAAAAACAAGGTCTGGTTATACCAATAATGAATTATGGGTTGAACCAAAAGTTGAGTTTGTGGAATCGTTTAATCAAGTCAGGAATCCAACTGCTTTTGCTAAAAATGTTGAGCATTATTTGTTTCAGGTAATGATAGTTGGGAAACGTGATTCAGGAACAAGCAACTTCTCAGCAAGAGCCGCAAATTTAGTGACACTTTATAACCGCACAACCTTTACTCAGGATTCAGTGAAGTTCTTTTTCAGGGAAGCCGAAGTTCATGATGGATATGTGCGTGAAGATGATTATTGGAACGTGCCTTTCATGGCTTTATTTGGAGTATCAGTTTAATGCCTGACCATATAAGAAACCAGATTAGGGATCGAGCCGCAGTTGCAGTAACAAGCCTGACTACCACTGGATCAAATGTATTTCAAACTCCAATAGTTACGCCAGAAGAACAAACATTCCCTGCATTGGCAGTATATGTGGATTCAGAAGTGAGTTCAGAGAATGCAACAATGGGTAATATCTTGCGTGAATGTATTTTGCATATTGATGGATATGTTGAGGCAAGTGCAACTGTTCTTGATACTTTGGATTTGATAAGCAAGGAAGTTGAAGTAGCAATGGCAACTACAGGAATCGTTACGTCTGGTGGAGCAGACTTGGTGGAAAATCATTTCTTGGAATCAACAGATATTGAAATCATTGATACAGAACCACGACCATTGGGGGTTGTCTCAATGTCGTATTATGTCCAATATCGGACTTCATTTTCAGCACCAGATGTGGTGGTTTAGTTAGAAAGGAATAAATGAGAGTAAAACTGAAGAAAAACTGCAATGCAGAAGAACATGGATTGCTTGGATCAGCAGGAGAGTTTATCCATGTTGCAAAAGACGAAGCTGATCATTTAGTGAAACAGGGTTTGGCAGAAGTTGCTGATAAAGCAAAAGGCCAAAAACAATCCAGCGAAGATGCTGGTTAATTTTTAATTGTCATAGAAAGGAAAAGATATGGCTACATACAAAGGGATTTCTGGTCAGGTTAAAGCAGTTACAACTGGTGGTTCAGTCGCTGTTATACCAGAACTAAAAGCATGGTCGGTAGAAGAAACACTCGACACAATCGAAGACACTGCAATGGGTGATTCTGTAAAGACTTTCAAAGCTGGTCTGAAGGGATGGACTGGTACTATTGAAATGAATTATGACCCAACCAATGCGGCACAGATTGATTTGTTGATTGGCGAATCGGTTGATGTTGAATTCTATCCAGATTCAGGAACAGCAACTACAAAGTTCACTGGTACTGGAATTGTTACTTCCCATAGCAGAAGTGGTGCAATGGGTGATATGGTTGGATCATCAGTTTCTTTACAAGGAACAGGTGCG
>VTLG01005226.1_pt1 | contig 35770 bp, 17 predicted proteins | sample 4694571 | NCBI WGS metagenome assembly VTLG01 (sample SAMN12604809, study PRJNA352737) | marine metagenome | biome: ENVO:00000447; feature: ENVO:00000209|ENVO:00000569|ENVO:01000036; material: ENVO:00002151; isolation source: viral sequences binned using virsorter ...
CAAGATAAATGCCATTAGTTAACTTTGCTAATCTGGATTTTGACCAGATTAAGGTATCAATAAAGGATTATCTCAGAGCCAACTCCAAATTTACGGATTATGACTTTGAGGGATCTAATTTATCCTCAATTATTGATATACTTGCCTATAATACGTATATCACCTCTTACAATGCCAATATGGTATCGAATGAGGTGTTTCTGGATAGTGCTACATTGCGAGAAAATGTAGTCTCTTTGATACAAAGTATTGGATATTTACCTAGATCAAAAAGAGCAGCAAGACTTAATGCATCATTTTACGTAGATACTTCAGGATATTCTTCACAACCTCAAAATGTCAAATTAACTAAAGGACTAGTAGCTACCACAACTGCATTTGCCAATGAAAGTTATACATTTATATCATTAGACGATGTTGTAAAACCAGTTAATAATAACAGAGCAGTATTTAATAATATTGAACTTATTGAAGGAACTTATATTAATACTACTTTTACAGTAGATTCTTATGATCCTAATCAAAGATTTATTCTTCCTAATAGTGGAATTGATACAACTACTATTAGAGTTATAGTAAAACCTTCTAAAGCTTCAAATACAAGCAGAACTTATCATCAAACAGGTAATGTAACTGTATCTGGTGGGACTTATACGACTAATCAAAGTTTATTTGAAGTAGATAGTGAATCCCCAGTCTATTGGATGCAGGAAATAGAAGGAGAAAGATATGAATTAATCTTTGGAGATGGTATTTTTGGTAAAAAACTAGAAGCTCCTAGTTTTATTGAAGTTTCTTATGTCGTAACTAATGGAGTAGATGGAAATGGAGTCTGTAATGCTACTTTTAATGGTACTTTAACTGATGGTAGAACTGGTGGAGTAGATTTAACCTCTGGTATTTCTCTACTTAACGTCCTTCAATGCTCCAATGGGGGTGCTGATATTGAAGATATAGATTCGATTAAGAAATATGGTCCTAGAGTCTATGCATCACAGAATAGAGCAGTTACTGCTGATGATTATGAGGCATTAATTCCTACTGTATTCCCCGAAACAGAGGCTGTGTCTTGTTATGGAGGAGAAGAATTGAGTCCTCCTCGATATGGGAAGGTTTTTTGTGCTGTAAAACCTGTAAATGGAAATTATTTGTCAAATGCACTTAAAGAAAACCTTAGATCTACAGTTTTGAAGTATAATGTAGGAGGAATTGACTTAGAATTAACAGATTTAAAATATTTGTACATAGAACCAGACATAAATGCATATTATAATTGCAATTTAGGCAAATCTAATGATGAGATTATAAACGCAATATCAAAGGCTATTACAGAATATATTAATAGTGGTGCTTTAGGTAAATTTGGAGCAACCTTTAATTTTAGTAAATTTCAATGTTTGATTGATGGTGCTGATCCTTCTATTACATCGAATATAACATCTATAAGGATCAGAAGGGATCTGAGAGTAGCGTTAAATAGTTTTGCGGAATACGAATTATGTTTTGGAAATTGTATGTTTGTCAAAAACTGCGATGGTCATAATATTAGATCTAGTGGATTCCATGTTTCTGGAATACAAGGAATGATGTACCTCTCCGACAAACCCAATCCTGATGATCATACAAAGGGAACAATGTTCTTGTTTAGATTAATGTCACCCACTCAGGCAGACATCGTAAAGCAAAATGTAGGTACTATTGATTATGAGCATGGAGAAATTAAATTAGCTCCTATTAATATCATAGATACTGATGTTTATTATGATTTTCCTGTGATCGAAATAGATGCAGTTCCTTGCTCTAATAATGTACAGGGATTACATGATCTCTATTTACAATTAGGAGGTGGAAAAGCGGGTGAGTTGGTTCGTGGTATTGATATAGATGCTCTATGTGATACAGAACCACCTGCTGATAATTATGGTGATGATGCTTTAGTTCGTGGTACACCTCATTTTGGATGTAATACGGATGGAACCGTAACTGCAACGAGTGAGACAATTAATAATCCTGATGGATCATATACCACAACAACTACGACTGCTGGTAGAAAAGAGACTGTTACATACTATCCTGATGGACGTACATCCGTGGTAGTTTCTCAAACAGCAACACCAGAAATGACTACTGAAACTATGGTATCAGGAGTTACACTACAAACAACACCAACAGCACCATCTGGAGGTGGAGCAACTGGTGGTGGTGGATATTAACCTTTATATTCTTACTAAGACTAACATATACAAAAAATGATATCAACCGATCTACAAAGAGTTAAAATACAAAGTATAGTTGAGTCTCAACTGCCATCTTTTGTACAAAATGACTTTCCATTATTAGCGGATTTCTTAAAGCAGTATTACACTTCTCAAGAAGCTCCTACTGCTTCTGCTGATGTTTTGCAGAATATAGATCAATATGTTAAATTAGTCACTTTAACTACTAATGCGGATAGCACTCAATTAAGAGTTGATATTAATCAATCAGCTACTGAAATTCCTGCATCATTTGATTTAGCTAATAATGTTATCGGTACATATCAATTTCCTGACAGGCATGGATTAATTAAAATAGATGATGAAATTATTTTATATGAAGAAAAGACAAGTAATTCTTTTAAGGGATGTATTAGGGGATTTAGTGGAATAACTGCTTATGATTCACTTCATAGTGATCAATTAAGTTTTTCAGAAACAAATATTGAAAAGCATATAGTTGGTGCAAAAATAGTAAATTTAAGTGCATTATTATTTGCTCGATTTTTGATTAAAGTTAAAGGTTTATATGCTCCTGGTTTTGAAAATAGGCAATTAGATGAGGATTTAAATCAAAGACTCTTTGTTTCTAGAGTTAAAGATTTTTATACATCAAAAGGAAGTGATGAATCTTTTAAGATCCTTTTTGGAGCTTTATATGGGGAAAATTGTGAAATATTACGACCAAGGCAATTTCTTTTTAGACCTTCTGATGCCGATTATAGAATTGGTAAAAATATGGTTGTTGAATCCATCTCAGGAGATCCTTCAGAACTTTTAAATTGTACTTTATTCCAAGATGCATATCCAAATTATGGAATAACAAAAGCATTTGCTCCTATTGCAGATATTGAGAAAATAACAGAAGATGAAAAAGAATTTTATCAACTTGCAACTGATTATGGATATTCTGCAGACATTTCTCTTAGAGGAAATGTTTATGGTGAATTTTCTGCTCATCCTATTACAAAAATAATAACAAGAGTTTCAAGTGGTGCGAGTGTTATTGACGTAGACTCTACAGTTGGGTTTCCTCCAACAGGTGAATTAGTAACTACATATGATTCGGGTATTACAGGAATATTAACATATCGTTCTAAGTCTATAAATCAGTTTTATGGAGTGGGAGTAGCTAATACTAGTGTTATTGGTATTAGTAGTGAAGATTCGATTAGTTTAAAAGAGGATATTCGATTAAATGTTCATGCATATGCATATGTGGGAGTAGGAACTACATCTAAAGTAGAATTGCGGGTTGGAAATGTTCTTTCTCAACCAATAGTTAGTAACGATACTTATTATTACGATAAAAATGATGTTGCAAAGGTAGAAAGTTTAGGAATTACTACATCAGGACCAAACGTAGGTAATTGGTTCTATAATTTAGCTATTAAGTATGGTATAGAATCAGTAACTTTAGTAGATGAATCAGACTTTACTTATAATATTGTAACTGATGATCCAAATAATTTAAGAGTTGGTGATCAAGTTGTTATTACCGATACTCAGGGTAGTACTCAGGATTCTACAGTTGTAGAACTTATAAGTGAATATAGTTTTTCTGTAAAGGGTCAAGGTCGTATTGTTACTGCTAGTGCTTTTGTTGAAAGAAAAATTTTAAGATGTAAAGTGGATGTTAATCTTAAAGATTATCAGTATATGAATGATTATCTTGCAAATGTTCAAAACATTTATGCAAAGTTTAATACTGATATTTTAGTTGCTTCTTCTTCTATTCCAAATTATCAAAATGCTCCGTTAGATTTTAATGATAGAAAACTTACCTTAACGGGTAGTTTTAACGGCGATACTTTTAGTTTCTTGGATGTCGCTGATCATGGTTATTATACGGGAGATGCAATTTATTATAATTCTTTTATCACTGAAGAATCTGACTTTTTAGGTAATAAGGTTCAAACTGTTAGTAAATTCCCTCAGATGGATCCTGGGGTTTTCTTTGTAAAAAGAGTTAATGCTAACCAATTAAAACTTGCTACTAGTTCCACTAATATTGATAATAATCAATTTATTTCCGTATCAGGTATTGTTACTTCAAATACTTTAAGACCTGTTGATTTTGAAGGTAAAAAAGTAGATAATCAATTATTACTTAGAGAAATAAAGTCTCCTAATCCTAAAGCTGGTGAGTTTATAACTGAACCAGGAAATAGAACAGGTATATTGGTTAATGGTGTAGAAATTTTAAATTATAAAGCAAAAGATACTGTTTATTATGGAACTATTGATAAAATTGATGTAACTTCTGGAGGAAGAAATTATGATGTCATCAATCCTCCACTTTTACATTTAAAAGATAATGTAGGTTCAGGTGCAACAGGTCTATGTGCAGTTAAAGGTACTTTGAATGAGATTTTGGTTGAAGATGGTGGATATGATTATACATCGGATCCTATCGTTACTATAACAGGTGGTAATGGTACAGGTGCTCAAGCCTTTAGTAATACTATTTTTAAACATCATGATGTTGAATTTAATGCAATTGGTTTGGGTACAAATAGGTCTGATAGGGTTATTTTAGAGAATGATACGATAGGATTCTCTACTTTTCATAAATTTAAAAATGGCGAAAAAGTAATTTACAAGACAAATGGGGGAGTTGCAGTCGGAGGACTCTCTACAGACGCAATTTATTATGCCCATGTTGTAGGTGTATCCACAATTAAACTTTATACTAATTCAACAGAGGCTATTAAAGCAGGTGTAAATACTATTTCTTTAACAAGTTTTGGAGAAGGTGTTCATCAATTCCAAACATTTGAGAAGAAAAGAATTATATCTAGTATTTCAGTTGTAAATAGTGGATCTGGATATGAGAATAAGAAAAGAGTTATAATTTCAGATGCAGGAATTAGTAGTTCTCTAAATCAAATATACATTGAGGATCATGGGTATAAATCAGGAGAAATTCTCAATTATTCCTTTACTGGACCTAAAAAAGACTGTATTGGTGGTATAACGTCAAATACTGATTATTTTGTTACTTCGGTTGATGAAAATAATTTCAAATTGTCTAGTGTAGGAGTAGGAACTACTGCCAGAGACCATTATTATAGTACAAAGCAATATATTGGGTTCTCTTCAGTTGGATTAGGTACAGGAGAGCATTCATTCAATTATCAACCTATTACCGTAACCTTAAGTGGTCAGATTGGAGTAGTAACTGCTACTGGTCAAGATTTTGGAGCTAAAATTCAACCATTATTTAAAGGTGCTATTGATTCAGTACAAGTTACTAATTCTGGTTCCTCTTATGGATCAGCAGATATCTTAAATTATGATAATCAACCTTTATTTGATTTAAAAGCAGGAACTAATGCAGAAGTTAGTGCAGTTATTGATAATGGTAAGATTAAGGAAGCTGTAGTTACTAATGAAGGGTTTGGATATGATGCTCCACCTACTTTAACTCTATTTACTGATGGATCTGGTAGTTATGGAAAAATTGTTCCTGTTGTCCGTGATGGTAAATTAGTAGATGTTAGAATAGCGAATGCAGGTATTGGATATACTGGTAATATTATCGTTGGAGTACGACCTAGTGGTTTAAATGCCCAATTCAGAGCTCGTATTAAAACATGGACTGTTAATCTATTCCAAAAGTATCTAGATATCATTTCTGTTGATGATGGAATTTTAGATCCTGCTTTAAATGTATCACAGGGCATACAATATACTCATTTATATACTCCTCGAAAATTAAGAGAATCTGTATATGTTAGAAACCAAAATAATGATGTAAAATATGGTCTTTTTGATTTAGAAAAAGTTAATGATCAAGAAGTTGCTACAGAGTACCATTCTCCTATTATAGGATGGGCTTATGACGGACATCCCATATATGGTCCTTATGGATATACAAAACGTGAGGGTGGTATTGTACGAGCAATGAAATCTGGGTATACATTAACAAGTGCATCTAATCGACCTGCTATATCCGATTTCCCTCAAGGATTTTTTGTCGAAGATTATGTATATGATGGTTCAGGTGATTTGGATGAGCATAATGGTCGTTTTTGTGTGACACCAGATTATCCAAATGGAACATACGCATATTTTACTACAATTAATCCTACTCTTATCGAGAACTCTGGACCTTTTAATAAGTATAGAATTCCCGAATTTCCATATTTGATTGGAAACACTTTTAAATCAGAACCTAATCCTTTTAATGCGAATACAAAATCAAATCAAATAGATTATAATTTAGATAATACAGAATGGTTTAGGAATACTACTCCTTATGGTTTAAATAAAAATAGTACATATTATGATTTCTTATTCCAACCTACTAGAGACCATGACTTTAATGTAAATGTAACTAATGTTTCTACAGGTGATATTCAATCAGTTGGTATTTTAACAGGTGGAACAAATTATCAAGTTAATGATGAAATACTATTTCAACCTTTACTAGGTGCTCAAGAAGCTAAAGCGAAGATTTCTGAAATTGAAGGAGCAGTTGCAACAAATGTTAGTGTTGCTTCTAGTACGGTTTCTGAATTAGAAATTATTCCTTTCGATTCTAGTGGAAAATATGTAGCTATTGCTACTTCCCCTCATAATTTTGTAAACAGTGATTTAGTTTCTCTTTCAGGATTTAATACTTCAATTAGTTCTCTTCAAGGAGGATTTAGTATTGGTGTAAGAACTGAATCTCTATCATTAACAGGTGGAGTAAGTACTACTGGAGTTACTGGTATAGTTACTTACTTTAAGGTTGCTGGTTCTTTAGATATTGATTTATTATCAATTAGAGAAAATGATATTCTGGGAATTGGAACAGAAAAGGTAAAAGTATTAAATGTTGATGAAAAGAATTCTAGATTAAGAGTCTTAAGAGCTCAAAATGGAACTATATCGGTTGCCCATACTGCAACTTCAATTATAACTGAAGATGCTAGAAAATTTACTTTTGATACTACTCCTCAGAATGATATAACTTTTGAATCTACAGAAGAAATTTATTTTGAACCTAAAGAAGCGGTAGGACTAGGTACTCTTACTGGAGTGGGTATTGGAACAACTATTTTCTTCTCTAATCCTGGTGCTGGATTAACTCAGGTTTATATTCAAACACAATCTATTTTCTTACCTGATCATGATTTAGATACAGGTGATCTTTTAAGATATAGGAACAATGGTGGTGACTCTATTGGAGTTTCTACGGATGGTACTACTTCCTTTAATTTACCAGACGAGTCTAGAGTTTATGTTGGAAAGATTTCTAATAATCTTATTGGTATTTCTACTTTTAGGGTAGGTTTAGGATCTACGGGTACTTTCGTAGGTATTGCCAGCACTAATAAGTCTGGAGGTCTATTAAGGTTTACTGGATTAGGAACAGGAGTATACCATAGTTTTAAAACCATAAAGGATTTTGTTGTTACAGGAGAAGCGAATAAGAATGTAGTTACAGTAGCTACTGCATCTACTCATGGTTTATTATTAGATGATAATGTAAGAGTTGATGTACAACCAGGTATTCATACTAATATTGTTGTAAAATATAATGACTTTAATAGAAGAATGGTTTTTGATCCCAAATCATTCACCGCAGCAAATGTTGATACCACTAATAATTCAATTACAATTACTGATCATGGGTTAAATGATGGTGATAAGGTAATTCATACAGCATCTACTTCTGCAGGTGGATTAGAGGATGAAAAAATTTATTATATTGTTAGACAATCTAAGGATAAAGTAAAACTTACTTTAAGTAGATTTGAATCCTTAGAATTCACTCCTGAAGTAGTTAATATAACATCTACTTCTGCAGGAACTCTTTCTCCTATTAACCCCTCTTTAGATTTCTATAAAACTAACACAGTTAAGTTTAATCTATCCGACCCTTCTTTGGCTTCTTTTGTTGGATTAGCATCTTATTCTGCATTCAATTTAGATTTATATACTGATAGGGATTTTGAAGATGTATTTTATTCATCTCGCACAACTAATACTTTTGAAGTATCTAAATCTGGTAAAGTCGGCATTTCTACTGATGCGGGTCTTACACTTGTAGTTAATGACAATCTTCCTGAGGCATTATTTTATAAATTTACTCCAGTGCAAGGGGAGTTGATTTCAGATATTAAAAAAGAACTTATCATTGATAAAGAAGTTGTTGGATATAATCAAGTTGATATAAAGAATAGTAATTATTCTGGATCTTTTGGGGTAACTGGTATTGGAACTACCACTACTTTCACATATAATGTATTATCAGGTCTAGAGAAAAATTCTTATAGTCTTTCTGAGGCAGAAATAAAGTATTTTACTAGTTCTACTAATACATATGGTCCTATCTCAAAGGTTACATTAAAATCTAAAGGTAGTTTTTATTCAGAAACTGTAGGAGTAGCTTCTATTAGAACAGGTATAGGTACTGGTGCTATTCTCGAATCTGAAAGTGATACCATTGGAAAAATTAATTCTACTAAAATTCAAAATATTGGATTTGATTTCCCTACTGATACTACCTTAAGACCTGTTCTTAATCTATCTGAAGTTCTTATAATGGAACCATTGAATTCCTTAAGTGAAATAGGAATTACTTCTGTAGGTAAGAATTATACGATAGCTCCTAATTTAACTTTATTAGATGGATTAACGAAAAAAGAAGTTAAAGATGTTGATTTATCCTATAAAATAGGAGATTCCAAAGTAACTATTCTTGAAAATACTAAGAGTATTAATGATATTACACCAACTATTATACCAACATCTAATGTAAATGGTATTGAGATAAAGACTATATCCTATGATATGTCTACTAAAAATGTTACTATTGGATTAAATACTGCATTTAGTGATGAATCCCCATTAACAGTAGGTGATAAAGTTTTAATTGAGAATGTAAGTGTTGGAGTAGGAACTACAGGAACTGGATTTAATTCCCTTAACTATGATTATTCATTATTCCCACTTACTGATGTTAATATTCCATTAGGAGGTGGTGTTGGAGTTGTTACTTACAGTTTAAGTGCATATCTCCGAGAAGGTGAATTTCCTGGTAATTTTGATGTATTGAATTCAGCTGGAATAATTGTTCCTGAAAAATATTTCCCTCAATTTGATATTAAATTGAAGAAAAATAATTTCCTACGTGGAGAGGAAGTTGAATGTGATGGAAAAAGAGGTGTAGTAGAAAGTTGGAATAACCGCATTGAACTATTAAAATTATCAACAGCAACTGAGTTTGATATTGGAGATGTTATTTTAGGAAGAACATCAAGTACTCAAGGAAAAGTTAAATCTAAGATTGATTTTGATGCAGAAGTTAAAGTTGCTGCTGGAGCAGTGGTTGAAAATGGTTGGAAGAAAGATACTGGATTTTTAAATAATAGTCTGGAAAGATTACCTGATAACAATTATTACCAGTTCTTCTCCTATTCTATAAAATCCAAAGTTGATATGGGAGTTTGGGATGAGGCTGTAAGTACTCTTAATCATCCTTCAGGGTTCATGAAATTTAGTGATTTACTTATAGAATCTACTCAGGAAACGGATAGATCTATTATTGCAAATGATAGTGATTTACTTGCATTTATAAATTTAGATAGGGAAATAAGTGTAGATACTTATCCTAGTTTTGATTTAATTACAGAGAATTCTCTTAATATTAGTGATGGTAAATTAGCATCTAATCAAATTTATTTTAATTCCAGAATATTAACGGATTATTATGAATCTGTAGGAAATAGAGTTTTAACAATCGATGATATTAGTTCACAATTCAATAGTGAACCAAGAGCAACAAGATTTTCTGTTAGTGACAGTTTTGATATTGAACAAACTTATAAAAAGTTCTTTACTCTTGTTAAGGATAAGACTTTCACTGGTGAACGTCAGTGTATGTTTGTTAGTCTTTTACATAATGGTTCTAGTGGATTTATCAATCAGTATGGTCGAGTTGAGAGTGTAAGTGATCTAGGAAGTTTTGATTTTGATGTTAGTGGAAATCAAGGAAGACTTCTTTTCTATCCCACAAAATATCAAGTTAATGATTACAATATAAGTGCAGTTAGTTTTGATATTGTTGGTCTAAGTACAGTTGCAGGAATAGGATCAACTACTTTAGGAAGTTCTGTTGATATTAAATCAACTCAAGTATCTGTTGCTGAAGATACAACTACTACTATTGTTGGTATTGCTTCTACCTATAGAAGTGCAAAGATTATAGTTCAAATTGATTCTCCTAATGGAATAAGGGAAGTTGATGAATTAAATATCCTTCATGATGGTACAACATTAGAACTTTTAGAATATGGTCAAATAACAACGGTAGCTGGCGAAGATTATGGTGGAACAGGATTGGGAACTTATATTGCATCGATGTCAACTGGTCCTCTTAATATTGATTTTGTTCCTAATGCAGGTATTGCTTGTACAGTAGATACTTTAACTATTGCTATGGCAGCTGCTAATACGGGAGCTGGTGGAACTGGTATTGGAACTGTATATCTTGGTGATGGTATTTTTGATACTGCATTTGTAGATTCAGCATTTACTGCAATCCCCTCTGCAGATTCTCCACTTGCTCATAAGATTGCTGAATATGAGATCAATAATGATTCTGCCATTAATGATCATAATGCTGCATATTATTTACTTAGTGTAGAAGATACGACTAATAATGTTTATGAAGTATCTGAAGTAATTGTCTTAAATGATAGTTCTGAAGCATACATCACAGAGTATGCAAGTATTCTTAGTGCTGGTGCAGGAATAGGAACTGTAGGAGCTGCAGTTTCAACTTCTACTTCTCATACTCAGTTAATGTACACTCCGAATGCAGGTATTGCTGCATCAGTTCGTGTATTCCAGATGGGTCTTGAAATTACTGCCAGAAACGATGATAGAGATACGGTTAATAAGATAGATTTAAATAATGCTTCTATTAGTGTTGGGTATGGAGATTATACGGGTACTGAAACTGATGTTCTTAGATCATTTAATTTACAACATGATGGAAGAGATATTTTCAAAAGAGATTTTGATGGCAGTAGTACAGCAGTTGTTAATTTAACTGAGAATAGTGTTACGATTCCAGAGCACTACTATGTAAATGGTGAACAACTTACATATTCCTATGATGGAAGTCCAATTGGAATTGCTACTACTACCATTAGTGGAATTGGTGCTACTGATCTACTCCCAGTAACAACTTATGTTGTTAAAGTAGATGAAAGCACTATTAGATTCGCTAAGACTCCTGAAGATGCATTGAAGGCTGTTCCAAATATTTTACATCTATCATCTGTGGGTGTGGGTGCTGCACATACTTTAATTACACAAGATCAAAATACAAAATGTTTGATTGCCTTGGATAATGCAATTCAATCTCCTGTTGTTGCAACTTCTGTGACTACAGGAATAACTACTGAATTATCTTTAGGTGCAAAAGTTCTTGACACTCTTGGTGTAACTTCATTCTTTGGTGGTGATTTGATTCAGATTAGTGAAGAAATAATGAAGATTAATACTGTAGGTTATGGAGGTACAAATAAGATTCTTGTAGATAGGGGTTGGATGGGAACTAACATTGGAGTTCATACAGAAAATGCAATTGTAACTAAAATTTCAGGTAATTATAATATTGTTGACAATACCCTTAACTTTATTACTGCACCTCAAGGCCCTACTCCTATAAGTTCTACAACTAATGAACCCGATGATAGGGATTGGGTTGGAATAACAACTCATTCTACATTCCAAGGTAGAACATTTATGAGATCTGCTGCTGCTGATACAGACACTAGACCTTATGTTGATAATGTTGTTTTTGATGATATTTCTGATGAATTCAATGGTATTGGAAAAACATTTACTTTAACATCAAATCAAGCAAATGTTGGTGGATTCTCAACTAATAACTGTACTGTTCTTATAAATGGCATATTCCAAGGACCAACTGGAACATTAACAGTTGATCAAGACTATACCTTATCTGAGGGTCTTACTGGTATCAGTAGCATCACTTTCACAGGAACAGCCACATCCGAAGCCTATGACCCTAATAGCGGTTCTATTCCTGTCAGGGGTATGATTGTATCAGTAGGTTCAACAGGTGGATTTGGATATCAACCTCTTGTTGCTGCTGGTGGAACTGCGGTTATTTCTGCTGCTGGTACGGTTACTTCAATTAGTATTGGTAATACTGGGTCAGGTTATAGAGTAGGAGTTCAAACCACTGTTAATGTGGCAATACAAACTTCAAGTCTGGGTATTCCTAATTTAACAGGAGTTGGTACTGCTGCTATTACAGATGGACATATTACTGGAATTGCAATTACAAACGGTCAGGTAATCTATGTACCAAGAACAATTACTAATGTTGGATATACTTCTGTATCAGGCATTACTACGGTTACCACATCGACTGCTCATGGACTCTTAGCGGGTCAGGAAGTTAAGTTATCTGGAATTGCCTTCACATGTAATTATCTCCCTGCTGTGGGCGTTCAGAGTGCCGTATACACCGCTTCTACTGGTATTATGACGGTTACTACATCTGGTAATCATGGATTGTCCACAACGGGCAAAGCGAGTGATGTAGTGATGACTGGATTGGCATTTACATGTTCATTAGATGATGGTGCTGCAACTCATACTTATCCTAGAACAAGTGATCCTTCTTATGGTGGTACACCTGTTACAGGAGTAGCTAGTGTAACTCAGTTTACTGTTAATGTTGGTACATCAACTGTTCCTACATTCTATGTTTCTGGAGGTACAATACAACCTGCCATTATTGCACCTAGAAGTTCAAATAATTCAGATAGTAAAGGTGATATTGCTGCGAATGGATCTACTGTTCTAAAAATTATTGATAGTACCTCCTTTACGGTTAATACTGGTGTATCTACTAGAACTCATTTCTATTCTAGAGGAGGATCGGTTAATAGAGCAATGGATGTTGTAATTGATGAACCACTTTCATATTCTAATCTTCCATTAATTTATAGTTCGGAGTCTACGGGTATAGGTACTCAGGCAACCGTTGATGTAGTAGTTGGTCAAGGTTCCAGTATTATTAATTTTGAAATAAAAAATACTGGGTATAGTTATGCAGATAGTCAAGTTTTAACTGTTCCTAAAATGGGAACCACTGGTATTCCTACTGATCCTTCTGTTACTTTCCAAGAATTCCAAATCACTATACAAGAAACTATTTCTGATCAGTTCAGTGCATGGTATTTTGGAGAACTGGAAGTATTAGATAAGATTACTAGTGAATTTGATGGTGCTAAGAGAGCATTTACCTTAAAGAAAAATGGAGTACCTGTTACTATCAGGGCTAAACAATCATCAAATATTGATGTTCAAGCAGCATTGGTAGTGTTTATAAATGATACATTGCAGGTTCCTGGTGAAGGATATACATTTGAGAATGGTAGTGTTCTTACTTTCTCTGAAGCACCTAAAGGACCAAATAAGGATGGAACATTTAATGGTGATACTTGTAAGATTCTCTTCTATAAGGGAAGTGGTGCTATTGATGTTACATTTACTGATATTTTAGAAACTGTTAAGGAGGGTGATCTTCTTGATATTCAAGGTGATGCTAACTTATGTGCAAGATCTTTACTACAAGATGAAAGATTAGTAACTGATATTGTTGCAACTGATATTATTGATACGAACGCATATGTAGGTGTTGGTATTAATGGTAATCCTGATTGTGAAAGAACTGTTAATTGGACTAAACAAAGAGCAGATAAAATTATTGATGGTCAAATTGTAAGTAAGGCAAGACCAGAATTGGAAGCTTTAGTTAATCCAACAACAGTTATTATTCAATCTGTGGGTGTGGGATCTACTATTGCATTTGTTGAAAGTATAAGACCTTTCTTTGACCCTGATAATGAATCTCAAACAACTGCTAAGACTCAAAAGATTTCTATAACTTCTCAAGATAATATTGTAGGGGCGGCCGCAACTGCTGTTGTATCTGTTGCTGGTACAATATCTTCAGTGGTGGTGAGTTATGGGGGAACAGGATATACTTCTGCACCTGATGTTATTGTTGCTACTCCTGTAGGATTAGGAACCACTACTAGACCAAGTGTTACATCTACACTTACTGGAGATACAGTTTCTGCAATAACAGTTACATCTCCTGGTACTGGTTATACTCTTACTGCTCCTCCTGAAGTTCTTATTGAGGTTCCTTCTTTAAAACAAGAAGATAATGCATCAGTTTCATACCAAGGAGATTTTGGAACAATTGTTGGAGTTTCTACAACTACTGTAGGTGTTGCATCTACGGGTGTTGTGTTTGATTTGTATATTCCAACGGATTCCTTTATGAGAGATGCTACGCTAACAGGAACTGCTGTTACTATAAGTGGTATTCAAACTGGATATTACTTTACTGTTTCTAATAGTAATATTGGAAATGGTTTGACATCAATATATCAAAATGGATCTGTAATAGGTATAGGAACTACCTTTATAGATAATGTATATGAAGTAGCTGCAGTTTCGGTTGCAGAAACTTCTACTCCTGGAATTGCTAATACTTATGTGGCGAGAGTAACAACTAGTGTTTCTAGTTGGAATTCTTTATCTGGAATGGGAGTGAGTGAATTCTATGGTAATTTCTCATGGGGTAGAATCGTATTGGGTTCTAGAACTTCTCCACAAGCATTTAATGCATATACGGAAGACGGATTTACTGGACTTTCTACATCTGCTCTTATTACAAGAGTAGCACCTTTGAAATTTAAAGATTATTCTGGTTAATAAACTTAATAAATAACTAAAAAAATTGTCAAAATGGCCGCAATTATAACGGATCAACTTCGTATATTAAATACTAAAGATTTTGTCGCTAGTGTAGCATCGACAACTAATTCATATTATACGTGGATCGGTTTGCCAAATGCAACAGAAGTTGATGCTGATTGGAATACTACTCCTCCAAATCCTAGAGATTCTTTTAACGAAGAAAATAAATATTGGGATAGTATGATTGCTTTGAAAAAAGTAACATCCTCTGATGTCCAACAAGTAGTTCCTAAGAACACTTGGGCATCGGGTATTACTTATGACATGTATAGAAATGATATTAGAGCAGAGAATCCTTCTAAACCATCGAATGCTATTAGTCTATATGATGCAAAATATTTTGTTATAAATTCTGATTTTAGAGTTTATATTTGCCTTCAAAATGGAACTGACCCAGATAACACAGAAGGAAAAGCATCCCTAGATGAACCAACTTTCACAGACTTAGAACCAAGAGCGGCTGGTACTAGTGGTGATGGTTACATTTGGAAGTATCTTTATACTATTAAACCTGGAGATATCACTAAATTTGATTCTACAAATTTCATGCCTGTTCCTAAGAATTGGGAAACGAATTCTGTGGATGCTCCTGTAAGAGATAATGCTGCTACAAGTGGTCAGCTTAAAATTGTTACTATTACAAATAGAGGTGCGGGATTAGGTACTGCAAACCAGTCATATACAAGAGTACCTATTAAAGGTGATGGAACAGGGGCAGAAGCAACTGTTGTTATTAATAGTGCATCTAAAGTGGAATCAGTAACTGTCTCAAAGGGAGGTGCTGGTTACAGTTTTGGTACTTTGGATATAGAAGCAGGTGGAATACCCGCAGGAAGTATAGATCCTGCTTTTAATGTTATTATTCCTCCTGAAGGTGGGCATGGGGCTGACATTTATCGTGAATTGGGTGCTAAAAATTCTCTTATATATTGTAGAATTGAGAATGATACAGGAAACCCTGATTTTATAACAGGAAATGAATTTGCTCGTGTCGGAATTGTGCAAAATCCAAAATCATATGGAACCAGTTCTAATTTAGAAATTGATAAAGCAAGTGCTGTATATGCTTTGAAACTTACAGGAGTAGGAGCTAGTAATGCTACATTTACTGCTGATGATTTTATTACCCAAACTATTGGAATTGGATCTACTGCAGTAGGTAGAGTTATTTCTTATGATCAAAATACTCAAGTTTTGAAGTATTGGCAAGATAGAACTACTGCTGGATTTAATACTAATGGTACTGCTAATACATCTCCTGAGTATGGATTTAAATTGAATAGATTTACTAATAACGTTACTGCTAATCAGGGATCGTTAAATATTACTGGTGGATCCGTTACTTTAGGGATTAATAGTTCCTTTACAGGTATTTCTACTGTAATAAATAGTAAAACCTATTACCTTGGACAGTCATTCACAAAAGGAGTGGCAAACCCAGAAGTTAGAAAGTATTCTGGAAATATTATTTACGTTGATAATAGACCTTCAATTACAAGGTCTACCAACCAAAAAGAAGATATTAAAGTCATTTTGCAATTCTAAAGAATTATGTCACAGGAAACTAATCTAAACGTCGCACCATATTTTGACGATTTTAGTGCAAATAATGACTATTATAAAGTACTATTTAAACCTGCTTATCCAGTACAAGCAAGGGAGTTAAATAATCTTCAATCAATCTTACAAAATCAGATTGAACAATTTGGTCAGCACTTTTTTAAAGAAGGTGCGAAGGTAGTTCCTGGTAATACAAATTACATAAGTCCTTATGATTGCGTTCAATTAGAAAATGTTTATTTGGGGATTCCGTTAAGTGATTATGTTAATCAAGTAAGAGGAGCAACAATTACTGGATTGACTTCAGGTGTTACAGCTGTTGTAGATAAAATTTTAATAGGAAGAAATTCAGAAAGAGGAAATACCACTCTTTATATAAATTACGTTGGTTCTAGTACTACGGATAATAGTGGTTCTAAGTTTTTAGATGATGAATTATTGAGTGTTGATAAAGATATTTTATCTGCTAATACTACTATTGCTTCTGGAGAGGCATTTGCATCAACATTGGCATCCGATGCAATCTCAGCAGGATCTATATTTTCAGTTTCTCAAGGAATTTATTTTGCAAGAGGTCAATTTTTAAATGTAAGTACTCAATCTATTATTCTTAGTCAATATTCAGATTCTCCTAGTTATAGAGTTGGACTTTTTCTTAATGAGCAAGTAATTAATGCAGATATTAATCCCAATCTAAATGATAATGCCAGAGGATTTACTAATTTTTCTGCTCCAGGTGCAGATAGACTTAGAATAACCACATCTTTAATTAAAAAGGCATCAGATGATTTCGATGATAATAATTTTATTGAACTTGCAACTCTGGAGAATGGTGTATTAAAATCTAAAAAAGAAACTACTGATTATCAACATATTGCAGATGAATTAGCAAGAAGAACTTATGCTGAATCGGGAGATTATTATGTAAAACCATTTACAACTAAAGCAAAAGAGTCTTTAAATAATTATCAAGGTAATAATGGAATATACAATAGTAATCAAGTAACACCTAGTGGTAAATCACCTTCAGAGAGTCTTGCATTATATCAAATTTCACCAGGTAGGGCATTTGTAAAAGGATATGATATAGAAACTGTTGTTCCAACTTATTTGGATGCTCCTAAACCAAGAACTACTAAACTTGTAGAAAATCAAGCACTTGAATTTAATACGGGATCTACTTTAAAATTAAATAGAGTTTATGGATCACCTCAAATTGGTATTGGTAATACTTATGTTGTAAGTTTAAGAGACAAGAGAGTAGGAACTGCTGCCACATTACCTGCAGGTAAGGAAATTGGTGTGGCTAGAGTATATGACGCAGATTTAAATTCTGGGTCATATGATAGAGCAAACTCAAATGTTAATGAATGGGATTTAAAATTATATGATATTCAAACAGTTACGGAAGTTACTTTAAACGAAAATATAACCTTAACTGTTCCTACTCATATTAAAGGAAAGCACAGTGGAGCTACTGCATTTTTGAAAGATGCTGTAACTAGTAGTACTGCATTATCTTTATATGAAGTGGAAGGAGATTTTATAAAAAATGAGAATTTTATAATTGATGGTATAGAAAATACAAGAGTTGCTATTGCAGTAACTGCTTTTGGTATTTCTGATGTTAAATCAGTATTTGGAAATACTAATGGACCTAGTATGAATACTGTAGGTGCTGCACAAACCTTTTCTGCAGACACTGTTCAAACAAATAGCATTAATATCGGAATTGCAACATTTACTCCACATAACACTAATACAGGTCTTTCAGGTTATCCTAGTAATTCTATTAGTACATGTAGAAGTACTAATCCTCTTTTTCCTGGAAATATTAAGGTTGGAAATATTCTTAAGTTTAGTCCCTCACAGACTAGTGAATTTAATGAACCAATTATGGCATCTGTGGTCAGTGTTGGTACGACTCATGTTGTTGTAACGGGTGTGAGTACTGTCACGGGGGTAGCTGATGGTAAATTACCTTCAGTTCTAACACAAGTTTCTGATTTAACAGTTGTTGATACAGATTTACAAGATTCTGATGATAATTCATATTATACTATACTACCAAATGCTAATATTTCTAATGTTGATTTAACAGATGGAACTATAAGAATAAGAAAAACTCAAAGTGTTCTTATAAATGGAGGTCAACTTTCAGAGCAAGTAGCAGCTGGTACAAATGAAACATTTTTACCATTTAAACCAGAAAGGTATACCTTAATAAAAGGTGATGGTACTACTGAAGTTTTAACCGAAGATAGAGTTAAAATAACTTCTGGATCCACTAGATTGCAGATTGAGGGTTTAAGTGATGGTATTGATGATGCTACTCTCATTACAACACTGAAAAAGCAAAAACCTAAAGCAAAGGAGAAAATTAGAAATAGAGTTAATAGTATTGTAGTAGATAAATCTATTGATTCTGCATCTGGTATTGGTTCAACCACTCTTAATGATGGATTGACTTCAGGGAATTACCCATATGGTACAAGAGTTCAAGATTTAGATATATCTCTGAATGTTGCAGATTTGATTCAGGTACATGGTGTTTTTGAATCTGTTGATACTTCAGAAGCATCAGCTCCTACAATAACTTTTTCATCATTAACAGGACCTACAGGAAAAACTTCTGATTTGATAGTGGGTGAAAAAATTACTGGAAAATCTACTAAAGCATGTGCAATTGTTGCTGAAATAATTTCTGACAGTAAAATATCAATTATTAGTCAAAATAATCTTAATTTTAAAGAAAATGAAGTGGTTTCTTTTGAAGAATCTAAGATTGAAGGTAAAACTGTTACCTTAGATTTTACCAGTACTAATATATCTTCTAATTTTATTGCAGAAAATGGTCAAAATCAATCTTTTTATGGATATCCTTCTATTCAAAGAAATTCTGATTCAGATGCACCTGCTAAACAACTAAAAATATATTTTTCAAATGGTTATTATCAGTCAACTGATGATGGAGATATTACAACTAAAAATTCTTATGATACATTTAATTATACCACTGAAATTCCATCAGTAAATGGTATTAGAAATACTGATTTACTTGATATTAGACCTAGAGTTTCGGATTATGTGGTTGCTGCAGATGCAAGGTCTCCTCTTGAATTTTATGGAAGAGAATTTAACGCAGCTGGTAATACCGCAGCTAATATTTTAGCATCTGATGAAACAATTTTAACTGATTTTTCATATTATCTTGGAAGAGTTGATACCATCTATATTACTAAAGAAGGTAATTTCCAAGTTAAATATGGTACTCCTTCTGATTCTCCAGTAGAACCAGTGTTGGTTGATGATGCATTAAAGATTGCGACTGCACAATTGCCTCCATATCTTTATACTACAGATAATATTTCTATTAATTTCTTAAATTATAAGAGATATAAGATGTCGGATATTAATCGACTTGAAAAGAGAATTTCATCTCTAGAGTACTATACTTCTCTTTCTTTATTAGAAGCAAATACTGCAAGTTTATTTGTTCCTGATTCTGCAGGATTTAATAAATTTAAAGCTGGATTCTTTGTTGATAATTTTACTTCTTTTCTTTCACAAACAACTCTTGCAGGGTATAAAAATAGTTTAGATTTAGCAAATCAAACTTTAAGACCCCAACATTATACAACCTCTGTTGATTTGGAATTAGGCCCTGTAGAAGGAGTAAATGCTAATTCAGATAAAAGATATATTAATCCTCAAGGAACTAATATTAAAAGAACAGGAGATATAATAACTCTTAATTATAATGAAGTTGAATGGTTAAAGCAAACAGCAGGAACTAGAAGTGAGTCTGTAACTCCTTTTATGGTATCATTCTGGCAGGGAACTATTGATCTCACACCAGCATCTGATAGTTGGATGGATAGTAGAAGATTAGAAGCAAATATTATTAATGTTGAGGGTGATTTTTCTGAAACTGTTGCTCAATTTACTAGGGAATTTGGTACAAGTACTCAAGATGGATTGGGATCTGTTGTTTGGAATACTTGGGAAACTAACTGGTCAGGTACAGTAGAAACAAGAACGGTTGAAGTAGACAGAAGAAGAACTTCGGGATTCTGGGGATGGCAGACTTGGGAAAGAACAAATGCTACACAACAAAGAGTAGTTAATGAAACAAGACAAGGAACACGTAGAATACTTACAGAACAATTTGATCAAACTTCACAAGGAGATAGACTTGTAAGTAGAGATCTTATTGGATTTATGAGATCTCGTAATGTTGAATTTGTTGCAAAACGAGTTAAACCATCTACTAGATTATATGCATTCTTTGATGGTAGAGATGTAACTCAATATTGCGTTCCTAAATTATTAGAAGTTGCAATGTCTTCTGGTGTATTCCAAGTTGGGGAAACCGTTACTGGAACAACTAGACCAATTGGAGGTGCTCCGCAAAATGGTAATTTAGTAGATCCTAGTATTAGATTTAGGGTAGCAACATCTAATCATATGGAAGGTCCATATAATGCACCTACAAAGAGGTATGGAGCTAGTCCATATTCTGCTGAACCTATTCCTGCTACTTATTCATCAACTTCTACTATTTTAAATGTAGATACATTTTCATTAGCAGATCAACCTCAAGGATCATATTGGGGATGGGTAGAAGATGATATGATTTTAGTGGGAGAAACGAGTGGTGCGATAGCAGTTGTTACTAATGTTAGATTGGTATCGGATATTTCTGCAAATTTACTTGGAAGTTTTTATATTCCTGATCCTGATGTTGGAGTACATCCACGATTTGAAACAGGTGAAAAAATATTTACTTTAATTAATAATGAGTCTCTTGATAGAAACAATGCACAAACAACTGCTGATGAAGGATTTAGATCTACAGGAATTCTAGAAACTGTTCAAGAAGATATTATTTCTGTCCGAAATGCAAGGTTTGAATCTCAAGACATTGCCGAAAGTAGAAATACTGGTCAATGGACGGAAGTAGCAGGAACTCGTGAAGTAACTCAGTTTCAGAGATGGAATAGACCACCTAATAGCGATCCTTTAGCACAATCATTCTTTGTCGAAGATGCTAATGGAATTTTCTTAACAAGTTGTGATGTATACTTTGCAACTAAAGATGATACAGAACTTCCTGTTACTTTTCAAATAAGGACAATGGAGAATGGGCGACCTACTACAATGGTTGTTCCATTTGCTGAGATTGTTAAATCACCATCTGAAATTAGTGTTTCTGCTAATGGTTCGGTAGCAACGACGTTTACATTTGATGCACCAATTTATTTGGAAGGTGGAACTGAATATGCGATAGTAATGCTGTCGGAATCATATAAGTATTCGGCAATTATTTCACGAGTAGGAGAATCTGATTTAATAACAGGATCATTTATTGCTCAACAACCATTCTTAGGTTCTTTATTTAAATCTCAAAATGGTTCTACATGGGAACCAAGTCAGTGGGAAGATCTTAAATTTACTCTATACAGAGCTGATTATGCAACTACAGGATCATTACAAGTTTATAGTCCTGAATTGTCTCTAGGTAATGATCAAATTGCTAGGTTATTACCAGATCCTTTAAATCTAACGGCAAGAAAGATAAGAATAGGTATTGGTTCTAATTTAGAAGATGCTAATTTAAAAGCAGGATATACTATTAAACAGTTTGGTAGTAATGCTACTGGTGATTATGTTTCAAGTGCAGGAATTGCAACAGGAACTTTGAACATCATTAATGCTGGTATTGGACTTACTCCTGTATCAGGTGGATGGGTATTCCCAGATGTTAAATTAAGTAGTGTAACAGGAAGTGGTGTTAATGCAACTGCTAAGATTACTGTTGAAAATGGAGTAGCAACTGGAGCAACAATTACTGCTGGTGGAGATGGTTATGTTATTGGTGATATTCTGAGTATTGGATCCACTGGTATTGGTAATAAGGCCATAGGTGCTAATGTTAGATTATCCATTAGTGGAATTTCTAGTGCTACGCAATTAATTGTTGATAATGTTCAAGGTGATTTTGCAACTGGTGTTGGTAAGACAGTTCAATATATCATGTTGGATGGTGCTGCTGGAATTACAACAGAGTTAAATGGTGCTAATAATGTGGGGGGAGGTGTTTATATTAATGATCTTACTGAGGTTACGAGTGGAGATCAAATTGTAGTTAATCATAAGAATCATGGAATGTATTTTAGTGATAATTATGTAACTCTTTCTGATACTGTAACCGATATTATCCCAACTAAGTTAACTAATGATTTAAATTCTACTGCAACAGGAGATATTGTTGTAGAAAATGTTAATAACTTAGATACGTTTGAAGGGGTGGGTGTAGGAACTACTAACTATGGATATTTGAAAATTGGTGATGAGATTCTTTCATATTCAGCAGCTGAAGGAACGAATATTCAAATTGCTTCTAGATCAATCGATTCTACAGTTGCTAAAAATTACCTTGCAGGAACATTGGTTTACAAATATGAATTAGGTGGAGTTTCTTTGAGAAGGATTAATAAAACTCATAACTTGGCTGACGTATCCACTGCAGATCCAATTACTTTTGATTCTTATACTATTAAATTGGATATGGGTTCTAGTGGACTTGGTAGATCTACTGGAGAAAGTTTCCCTATTTTATATACTGGTGAAACTAAAACAGCAGGAGGAATAAATGCGACTGCTACCCAAAATATTCCTTTTGAAATAATTAATCCTCAAATTAAAACTCTTATGGTTCCTGGAACTAATATGACTGCTCAAGTGAAAACCATTAGTGGTTCTAGTTTGAATGGAAGTGAAACTGGTTATCTTGAACAAACAACTGAAACCATTGCATTGGGTGAAAATAATCTTCTTTCTACTCCTAGAATAATTGCTTCTAAGATTAATGAAACCAATAAGTTAAGTGCATTACCTGGTAATAAGTCAATGAATATGCAACTTAATTTATCAACAGTTGATTCTAGAGTATCACCTGTAATTGATTCTCAAAGAATGAGTGCTATCTTTGTTTCTAATAGAGTTAATGCTCCTATTGGAATTAATAGTTATACAACTGACAGTAGAGTTAATAGTTTATTTGATGATCCTAATGCATTCCAATATCTCTCTAAAGAAATTGCATTAGAAAATGCTGCCTCTTCTATAAAAATTATGGCAAATGTCTATCTTAATGATAGTTGTGATATTAGAGCATTCTATGCAATCAGTAATAATGAAAACTTTAATCCCGTTTATCGACCTTTCCCAGGTTATGACAATCTCAATGAAAGAGGGGAGGTAATTGATCCTGCTGATAATGATGGAAAACCTGATGCATTTGTAGCACCTACTAATAATGAATTAATAGAACCCAATGAGAATGATTTTAAAGAAAGAACTTTCACTGCAGATGATCTTCCTTCTTTCAAATATTATAGAATCAAACTTGTAATGACATCTACTAATCAGGTATATGTTCCTCGTGTGAAAAATCTTAAAGTTCTAGCACTTGCTTAATATGTCTTATCTTAAAGTAGAGGGTCATAGTGGATTGTTTAGAGACCCTAAAACCAATTCTATCGTGAATCAAAATGCCACTGGATATAATGAATATATTGCTCAGAAGAAACTGAGAGATAGTGGAAATGATAAAATAGATAATATGAAAGATGATCTTGATAATTTAAAAAATGAGATTAATGAAATTAAATCTTTACTCAAGGAGTTAGTAAATGGCTAATCAAAATATAACATTTGATGTTGCATCAGGAACTCCTTATGAGGCTAATTTAACCATTAATGGTGGTGCTAATTTTAGTAATATATTTACGGTAACTAATCCTAACGGAACTGCTTTTAACTTTACTGATTATAGTGGTTCTTCTCAGATGATCAAAAGTGTTGCCGTAGGTGCTACTGATATCGTTGCTGCGACTTTTGGTGTTGGATTTACTAGTGAAGCAGGTGGAAAAATAGAAATTTCTTTAGGTTCTACGCAAACTAGAAGTTTGGCAGGAGGAAGATATGTTTATGATATTTTAGTAAATTCTGCTTCTTCATCTAATACTACCGATGTATTAGAAACTGCTATATCAGTAGGAAGCACTGCGGGTATTGGTACAACAACATTTACTCTTAATAAGGTTACTAATGTTGCTGTTGGTGACTCTGTAACAATAAGTGATCAACTTACAGATGTGCCTGTAGTTACCGTTTCTACGGGTAATACCATTGAAGTGGGAACTGCCTTTACATCAGGGTCTCAGATCCTCCCTGGTACTGCTGTAACCTTCAGTAGGGTATCTACAGCATCTACGATTTATAGGTTAGTTCAGGGTTCGATTATAGTTAAAGCAGGTATCTCTTCTGCACCTTCCTAAATAATTTCACAGGAATAATAAATACATGGCACAACCAGCAAGCCGAGCACAGTTAATAGATTATGCTAAGAGGCAGTTAGGAGCCCCTGTGCTAGAAATTAATGTTGCTGACGAGCAAGTAGAGGATATATTGGATGATTCAATCCAGTATTTTCATGAAAGACATTTTGATGGAGTATTACAAACATATCTAAAATATCAGTTTACACAAGAAGACGTTGATAGAGGAAAAGGTCCAACACAAGCTAATGTTAGTGGAATAACAACAACTACCACTTCTTCAACTATTAATGGAGTAGCAGTTGAATTTGATTGGAAAGAAAATAGTAATTATCTACAAATACCCCCTGCTGTTATTGGTGTTTACAAGGTCTTCCGTTTTGATGGAAGTAACACTGTTAGCAACAATATGTTTAGTATTAAATATCAGTTATTTCTAAATGATGTTGCTTTTAATCTTGGATATGATGGTCTTTTAAGTTATGCAATGACGAAGACTTATTTGTCTGATATTGATTACTTATTGACTACTGAAAAACAAATAAGATTCAATCAAAGAATGGATAGATTGTATCTTGATATTGATTGGGAAAGTGTTACTGTAGGTGATTGGTTAATTTTGGATTGTTTCAGAACTCTTGATCCAAATGATTATACAAGAGTATATAATGATTCTTTTCTTAAAAAGTATTTTACAGCTAATTTAAAAAGACAGTGGGGTCAAAACTTAATCAAGTTCCAAGGAGTAAAACTTCCTGGTGGAGTTGAACTTGATGGTCGAGCAATCTATGAAGATGGAATGAAAGACCTCGAAATAATAAGAGAGATGATGTCCAATACTTATGAATTACCACCTCTAGATATGATAGGATAATGGCATTAAATCCCTTTTTTCTACAAGGATCGACGAGTGAGCAGAATCTTGTACAAGATTTAATTAATGAACAATTAACAATATATGGTGTGGAAGTTCATTATCTTCCTCGTCAGTATGCAACTACTAATACTATTATTAGGGAAGTAATTGAATCTAAGTTCAATAATTCTTATCCTATCGAGGCATATGTAGAAAATTTTGATGGGTATGGGGATAACACTGTATTGCTTTCTAAGTTTGGTATTCAGTCTAATAAGGAATTAACTGTAACTATTTCAAGAGAAAGATATCAAAATTATATTTCTCCTTTGATTAAGAATTTACCTGATATTGATTTACCAAATGTTGAAATATATGATAGACCCAGAGAAGGAGATTTAGTATATTTCCCCTTTGGTGATAGATTATTTGAGATTAAGTTTGTAGAGCACGAAAAACCATTTTATCAGTTAAAGAAAAATTATGTATATACATTAACTTGTGAACTATTCAGACCAGAAGATGAAGTTATTGATACTGGTATCGAGGATATCGATGATACAATTGATGTAGACTTTAACCTCCGCACTCTTACTTTGGTAGCTGCAGGAAGCACTGCAACAGCAATAGCAGGAGTTGTAACCACTGGTGGTATTAATCAATTTGTTATTACTGATAGAGGTGAAAGGTATACTTCTGTACCTACTGTTGCTATTTCATCTTCTCCAACGATAGGTGGTCAGGCGGTGGGTATTGCAACTCTTCTTGATGGAATTATTAATTGTGATGGTACAGAAATAGGATCTAAGGTACAAGGAATATATGTACAGAATCCAGGTATTGGATATACTGATAATCCTGGAGTTGTTATTTTAAATGGTGGTACTGATGCTGTAGGAGCTGCTGCAACAACTAGAATTAGTGATAATGTTGTTGGTGTGGTTACGATTACTGATGGTGGTTCTGGATACACTACCGCACCTTCTGTTACCATTAGTGGACCTGGTATTGGAACTACTGCAGCTGCTATTGCGGTTGTAAGTTCTGCAGGAACCATTTCCAATGTTTACATGTCTTATGCTGGTGCTGGATATACCGTTGCACCTACCATCACTATTGGATCTCCTTACATGGCAGGAACAGGAGACTTTATAGATAATGAGACTGTAACGGGTTCTCAGAGTGGTAAGACTGCACTTGTGAAGACATGGAATGCTGTAACAGGGGTATTAGTCATATCTAACACCACAGGTGATTTCATAGCAGGAGAAGATATTACTGGAGCAGAAAGTGGAGCTGCTTATCAATTGAAGTCAGAACAACTAGATAATACTGTAAGTGAATATCCTGATAATTTAGAAATAGAAACTCAGGCAGATTCTATTTTAGATTTCAGTGAGACGAATCCATTCGGAACTCCCTAAATATAATACAATAGGTTTATAGAAATGTTTGAGTATTTTTATCACGAAATATTGAGAAGAACGATTATTTCGTTTGGTACACTTTTTAATGGGATAGAGATTCAACATGAAGATTCTGATGATAATGTTGTAAGCACTATCAGAGTTCCTCTTGCATATGGACCTACTCAGAAGTTTTTAGCACGTCTTCAACAATCTCCTGATCTCAATAAACCTACTTCAGTCACATTACCTAGAATGTCGTTTGAATTTACGGGTTTGCAATATGATGGGTCAAGGAAAGTAACAACAACTCAAACATTTAAATCACATACTGTAGGAATCGCAACGGCTATAAGAAAAACATATATGCCTGTTCCTTATAATATGTCTTTTGAACTTTCTGTATTTACGAAGTTGAATGATGATATGCTTCAGATTGTAGAACAGATATTACCATATTTCCAACCTTCATATAATTTAAGTGTTGACCTTGTAAGTACTATTGGAGAGAAGAGAGATATTCCTGTTATTATTGAAAATATTACAATGGAAGATGACTATGAAGGAGATTTTACAACTCGTAGATCATTAATTTATACATTTAGATTTACTGCCAAAACATACCTATTTGGTCCTGTTGGAGATACTGCAGCAGCATCCAAAGATCTCATCAGATCTGCAAAAATTGGATATGTTGTTGGTGGTACTACCAAGACACCTACAAGAGATGTTACTTACTCTGTTGTTCCTCGTGCTACTAAGGCTTATGATAATGATGTAACAACCAATTTATCTGAAGATATGGGTGTTGAGGGTACTTTGATGGAGGTTAATGATTCCTCTGGTATTGAACTTAATACCTATGTCATTGTTGATAGTGAGTCCATCTATGTTGATAAGAAGAGTGGTAATAAGTTGGTTGTTAAGAGAGGTCAAGATGGAACTACACCAACTGCACACGTTTCTGGTGCTGCAGTAAATAAAGTTACTGCTACAACTAATTCTCTAATAGAAATTGGAGATGACTTTGGATTTGATGGATCCTTTACATAATCATGAAACAATTAGATAATGCTTTTAATATAACCCCTTCTGAAGTGGAAGTGGATCCTGTTGAAGTTAAGGAACCAGTTGGAATACAAAAACCTCCAACTAAGGATGATATAACTAGAGATTATGAGTATACAAGAGGCAATTTATATTCTATCATTGAAAAAGGACAAGAAGCAATTGACGGAATTCTTGAACTTGCTCAAGAGAGTGACATGCCAAGAGCATATGAGGTAGCAGGTCAGTTAATTAAGAGTGTTTCTGATGCTACTGATAAGTTGATGGATCTTCAGAAAAAACTTAAAGATGTGAATGAAGAACAGCAATCCAAAGGACCAAATACGGTTAATAATGCATTGTTTGTGGGATCCACAGCAGAACTAGCTAAACTCATAAAAACTGGACTTCCACAGGACAATAAATAAAAAGAAGGGGAGAGAAATCCCAAAGTACCTAAGCTACTCATAACATGTCGGAAGACAACATTGAAAATTTGCCGTCTATAGAAGACTATAAAGATAATTCGGAAGGATTACCCTCAGTAGATCAGTTTATATCTGAGGAAAAGGATTTACCATCTGTAGAAGATTTTATAGAAAAAGAGGAAATAAAAGAAGAAGTAAAAACTGATAATTGGAGAGATGATTATACACCAACTGAATATGAAACTTTTGATGTAATCAAAGCACCGCAATGGGGTGAATTGGTTCGTATGGTAAATGATGTTAGGGAAAGCATCCCTGATATCCCAGAAATTAAATATTATGATAAAGAACTGCAAGAACTTTCTGAGAACTTAGAGGAATTAAAAGAGAGTATTCCAGAAGTTCCAGAAGTAAAGTATTATGATGTAGAAGTACAAGCAATATGTAAGCAAATTGATTTAGTAAGAGAAGAGATTCAAGATCTTCCTGAAGTAAAATACTATGATGAGCAATTAAATGCTATTGAAGAGAAGATTCAAAATCTTCCTGAACCAAAGTATTATGAAGGTGAAATAAAAGCAATATGTGAAGCTATTGATGATGTCAGGGATCAAATTCCTACTTTTCCAAAATGGGTAAATGAGGTTAATGAGGTTCCTGATTTTTCATGGATTGGAAAAACCTTTAGTGTAATTGATGAGGATTTTGTTAATGTAAATGATCACATTAAAGATCTTAAAAATAAGTTTGATTCAGATATCCATGATTTAACAGAAAATCTGGATACTAAGGATTTTGAGAAAAAAGTTGAAATCAAAGAAGTAAGGGATCATTTAAATGAAACTAAAAATAAAATCTATGAAGAGATAAAAGATGCAGTAGATAAAATTTGGTCACATCATAATGAGTTTAAAAATGATGATAGATTACTAAAGAAGAGTGTTTTAAGTAAACTTAATGAGGCTAGGCAAAAGATTGAAAGCGAGATTGCTGAATCTAATAAAAAGTATCGTCATTCTAATAGAGAATTAAAAGATTACTTTAATAAGTTACAATTAGAGATTCATAGTCTTCCTGAAATTAAAGATTATGATGAGAGTATTGGGAGTTTAAAGAAAAATCTATTTGATTTAGATAAACAGTATAGAAACAGTAAAACTGATATTGTTGAACTTTATAAGATTGTTGAGGAGTTAAAAGAACAACAAACAATAACTGAAGGTCTGTTAAATGAACCTCCTACTTATGAGCAAGCAATTGATGATAAACCTGATCCTCTTACACCATTAGATAAAAAATTTGCAACCGTTGATGATTTATCTAAGCACTATACAACATTTGTTAATAGAGTTCAGCAACAGTTAGCTACCTTCGGTGGTGGTGGTGCTGTAGACCTACAATATCTCGATGATATTAGTGGTATTGCTACAAACATCAGTGCTTATGATGGGATGCAACTTGTTGTTGATTTAGATCAAACTGGAGTTCATAAGGGTAAGAAATTTAAATTTACTACTGTGAGTGCAGGGGTTACCACTCTTGTTGGTTTAAGTGATGTTGATTCTTCTAATTTGGGAGATGGTAGATTTTTAAGATATGATGCCACGGCAGAAGATTTTACTTTTGATCCTGTTTCTGCAACTAATTTGGAATTAATAGGTGGAGATATTCAAGGGGGAATTTTAACAACTACATCCACATCTGCAGCTGCTGTAATATCGGTGAGTGCAACTACATATAGGTCTGTAAATTATCAAGTACAAATTGTTCAAGGAACTAATTACAACAGTACTACCATTAATGTTATTCATGATGGAACTAATGTATACATGAGTGAATATGGTACTATTAACCAACCTACAGGAATTGCAACGTTTGGAGCTGACATAAGTAGCGGATCTTTAAGGTTATTGGGTTATCCTGCTTCTTCTAACTCTACAACATTTAAATCCATTTTTACTGCCTTAGAAGCCTAATCTTAGATAAATATAAGGGTAGAGTTTTTTATTTCATGAAAAAGTGTCCTCCAGGTGAATATTATTGTCATGATATGAAGAAGTGCAAAAAGATTCCTAGTGGTTACCATGTTGGTGCTAGAGGGTATCTTGAGCAAGATGATGACAATGGAAAAAAGAATGGTAATGGAAATGGAACTAATGGTAATGGGCATTCAAATGGAAATGGCTCTAATGGTGGTGGAAACGGAGGAGTAAGTGAATCTACTCGCATTCCATCCAAAATAGGAAATATAATCGATGTTTATGTTGGCTGGAGAGGAAAAGGTTACATGATAAAAATGTTTTTCCCTTCTGTCAAAAAACCTTCACGCAGAGAAGTACTGGATCAAGTGAGAAAAGTGTATCCTGGTGCTAAGCTCTGGTCTTACCAAGTTTCTAAAAATGGACAAGGAGAACCTCTCCTCCAAATCGGAGGATCGTAAAACTAAAGAACTAGAAAAAAAAGTAGAAAATTTAGAAAAAATATTAGAACTACAAAGAAAAACAATAGAACATGATAAAAAATTTGGAAAATATGAAATGATGTAGGAGGTTATTATGGAAGACATTTATTTAGGCAATCCCCTCTTAAAAAAGGCGAATGTTGCACAAGAGTTTACTCAAGAACAAATTCTTGAGTTCATGGCATGTAAGCAAGATCCTGTGTATTTTGCAAAGCAGCATGTAAAGATTGTTAGTTTGGATGAAGGTCTTGTTCCCTTTGAACCTTATGATTTTCAAGAAAGACTAATTAATAACTTTCATGAGAATAGATTTAATATATGTAAGATGCCTCGTCAGACTGGTAAGTCTACTACATCGGTTTCTTACTTATTACATTATGCTGTATTTAATGATAATGTAAATATTGGTATTCTTGCTAACAAAGCAGCAACTGCAAGAGACTTGTTAGGTAGATTACAAACTGCCTATGAGAACTTGCCTAAATGGATGCAGCAGGGTATAATATCCTGGAATAAAGGTTCATTGGAGTTAGAAAATGGCTCAAAAATCTTGGCAGCATCCACGTCGGCTAGTGCTGTTAGGGGTATGTCTTTTAATATCCTTTTTCTTGATGAATTCGCTTTTGTTCCCAACCATATCGCTGATTCCTTCTTTGCTAGTGTTTACCCTACTATTACTTCTGGTAAAAGTACGAAAGTTATAATGGTTTCAACCCCTCACGGGATGAACCATTTTTATAGGTATTGGCACGATGCAGAAAGAGGGAAGAATGAATATGTTCCAACAGATGTTCATTGGTCAGAAGTTCCTGGTAGGGATGAAGTTTGGAAAGAACAAACCATTGCAAACACATCTGAACAACAGTTTAAGATTGAGTTTGAGTGTGAGTTCTTAGGATCTGTTGATACTCTTATTGCTCCTAGTAAATTAAGAGCATTGGTATATCAGCAACCAGAAAAGACAAGTGCAGGATTAGATGTTTATGTAGATCCGCAAAAAGGACATGATTATGCAATTACAGTGGACGTGGCAAGAGGAGTAGGAAAAGATTTCTCTGCTTTTATAGTTGTTGATATTACAGAGTTTCCACATGCAGTCGTTGCAAAGTATAGGAATAATGAAATTAAACCAATGTTATTCCCAAGTATTATTGAGGAAGTAGGAAAGAGTTATAATGATGCATTTATTTTATGTGAAGTAAATGATATAGGAGACCAGGTAGCATCCATATTAAACTATGATATGGAATATCCAAATTTACTTCAATGTTCTATGAGAGGTAGAGCAGGTCAAGTTGTAGGCCAAGGGTTCTCTGGTAAGAAGACTCAACTTGGAGTTAAGATGTCCAAGACAGTTAAGAAGGTTGGTGCTCTTAACTTAAAAACTTTAATAGAAGAAAATAAACTTCTATTTACTGATTATGAGATTATGAGTGAACTTACTACGTTTATTCATAAGAGTAATTCATTTGAAGCAGAAGAGGGATGTAATGATGACCTTGCAATGTGTTTGGTAATATATGCATGGTTAGTTCAATGTGATTATTTCAAAGAACTTACTGATCAAGATGTTCGTAAAAGATTATATGAGGAACAGAAGAATCAAATAGAACAAGACATGGCTCCTTTTGGATTCATGGATGATGGAATGGATGATGATAGTTTTATTGAAGATGGTGATAGATGGTATAACAATGCTTCTGAGTATGGAGAGTCATCCTATATGTGGGAGTATTTGTCCTAATGGAATTAACAGAAGAAAATGTAATGAAAGTTCTTGAGGAACTTATACCTTATATTGAAGCAGATGGAGGTTGGTTAGAATTTGTAGAAATAGAACATGAAACTAATTTTGTTAAAGTAAGATTAGGGGGTGCATGTTCTACTTGTGCAATGAGTGCTATTACACTAAAACAAGGTATTGAAAGTAAATTGACTCATGAGATACCTGATTGCTATGGGGTAATTCAAGTATTGTAATGGAACTAGATAAACAAATAAAATTAGGACATCTTTTATTATCAGAGAGAAGATGTAGAATTTGTGGTGAAAAAAAGAATTTAGTGGAAAATTTTTATAGGACTCGTAAGGATAGAGGACCAGTTGCTTCCTCATACTCCTATGAATGTAAAGTATGTACAGTAAAAAGGATTGTTAATACTAGAAAAAAAGGACTTCCTTTTCCAGAATGGAACTATCCTGATTGGTAATGTTCACGGCATGTTTCCCCAGTCAAAATACGGTTTTCAATAAATAATTTCAAGATAAACTGAGAAATTCGGAGAAAAAAAGCATGGCGACTCAGCAAATATCTCCTGGAGTATTAACTAGGGAGGTTGACCTAACAGTAGGAAGAGTTGATAATGTAGTAGCTAACACGGGAGCAATTGCTGGACCGTTTAAAATTGGGCCAGTTAATGAAGTAATTGACATCACAAACGAAGTAGATTTAACAGAATCCTTCGGTAAACCGCTATCTACTGATAGTCAGTATGAGTACTGGATGAGTGGAGCGTCATTCTTATCATACGGTGGACAACTTAAAGTAGTTAGAGTTGATGGTGCAAACCTGAAGAACTCTAATGCTGGTGCTCCTATAAATTCAGTTGGTATTGCTTCTACCACTACTCTTAAAATTAAAAACTTTGATGACTATGATCAAAGTTATACAGATATAAGTAGCGGATGGACCTATGCTGCTAGGACTCCTGGTACATGGGCTGATGGACTTAAGTTATGCTTTATTGACGATTATGCTGATCAAACTGTTGGTCTTACTACAACAAACCTTAAAACTGCTGGATTTGAAATAGGTTGCGGTGTTACGGTTGCATACAAAGGTACAACGGTTGGTTTAGGAACGACTGCCACGACTAATGGATACGTTAAGGGTATTATTACTGGTCTAACAACAGATTCTACCAATGCTGCTAGTACAATTGATGTTAAGATAGTTTCCAAAGTTGAACAGACTGGTAATATACTAGGAACAGAAACATATGTTAATTATGCACAATTTGATGAACAAGCATCAATCACACCTGGTTCAATTGTTTACTGTGTAAGTACTGCAGGAACAAATAAAGGTGGTGATTATAAAGTAGCAAGTGTTAACACAGCTGGTACAGTTACTGACTGGTATGACAATCAGACCCTTGATCTAACAAGTGGTACTGTTTACTGGAATACAATTGCATCTAAACCACAAACAAATGGTTATGTTGAAAATAGAAGTGGTAAGAATGATGCCTTCCACCTTGTACTTGTAGATGATACAGGAAGTGTAACGGGTATTCAAGGAACAATTCTTGAGAAAAACCTCAATATTTCTAAAGCATCAGATACAGTATCTGAAGTTAATTCTCCTACTAATATCTACTATAAGAATTACCTTGCTAACTTCTCCGAATACATCTATGCAGGATGGAACCCATCTCAAGCAGTAGATAATTTCTGGGATACAGAACCAAGAGCAACTGGATTTACAACAACCTCTGGTGTTAAATCTGATGGATTTACTCCAATTACTACTGGTGGTGGTGTTTGGGGACAAGATGCAGCAGGAGTTATCTTTAGTGGACTAGGTAATGTAGGTTATGAATTAGGTGGTGGACAAAACTATGCTGCTCCTGGCGGTGCTCAATATAAAGCAAATCTTGGAGATCTTACTGCAGGATATGATTTATTTGAAAATGAGGATGAAGTAGATGTAGATTACTTAATCATGGGTCCTAGTTGTGGTGCTAAAGATGAGACTCAAGCAAAAGCAAATAAACTAATTTCTATCGCAGAAGGTAGAAAGGACTGTGTTGCTGTTATCTCTCCACATAAATCAGATGTGGTTAATGTAACTAGTAGCAAGGATCAGACAAATAATGTTCTGGCATTCTATGCTCCTATTACATCTTCATCTTATGCAGTATTTGATAGTGGATATAAGTGGACTTGGGATAGATACAACAATAAGTTCCGTTGGATGCCAACAAACCCAGACGTTGCAGGTCTAATGGTTAGAACTGACATTGAGCAGTTCCCTTGGTTCTCACCTGCTGGACAACAGAGAGGAAACATCAACAACTCTGTTAAACTCGCATACAATCCTACTAAGGCACAAAGAGATCAACTCTATGAAAATAGAATTAATCCAATTACTAACCTACCAGGTCAAGGATCAGTTCTCTTTGGTGATAAGACAGGATTAAGTTACGCATCTGCATTTGATAGAATTAACGTTCGTCGTCTATTCATCACTGTTGAATCAGCACTTCAAGGAGTTGCTAATGCTCAACTATTTGAATTCAACGATGAAATTACTCGTTCTAACTTTGTTAACATAGTTGAACCTTATTTAAGAGATGTTCAGGCGAAGAGAGGACTCATAGACTTTAGAGTCATTTGCGACCAAACCAATAACACTCCTGAGGTTATTGATAATAATGAATTTAGGGCAGACATCTTCTTGAAGCCCACACGGTCAATTAATTATGTTACTCTTACTTTCGTTGCTACCAGAACTGGAGTCAGTTTTGAAGAAGTAACAGGAAGAGTTTAAATTTACCCATAATTAATTAACATAGGAGATTACAACAATGGCAATTA
>VTLG01010365.1_pt1 | contig 35766 bp, 43 predicted proteins | sample 4694571 | NCBI WGS metagenome assembly VTLG01 (sample SAMN12604809, study PRJNA352737) | marine metagenome | biome: ENVO:00000447; feature: ENVO:00000209|ENVO:00000569|ENVO:01000036; material: ENVO:00002151; isolation source: viral sequences binned using virsorter ...
TCAGTGCGAAACGATATGCGCACCATGATCCAAAGGCCAATGTCGGGACCGGTGCTGCGGTGGCATCGCGTTTGTTTTCATCTAATAAATCTCTTTATGAATTAAATAAAGAAGGAACCTTTAATATTGGATGACTGACTTTTGACTGACTTTTGACTTAAATATGACTCTAACAAAGGAGCAAATGATTGAACAAGGAAGGCGGATCAAGAAGGTCCGCCAGGACCAGGATCTGAAACAGGATGATTTCTGCGCTCAATTAGGTTTGAGCAGATTCAGCCTGGGGAGGATCGAACGTGGAGAGCAGGCGATTGACAGCCAATCTCTTTTTCACCTTAGAAACAAATTTAGTGTCTCTGCAGATTGGATTCTTTTTGGGACCGAATTAAAATCCGGAAAAGAATTGAATGATTTAGAAAAAGAGTTGGAGGCAACTAAAGAATTGCTGGCAGAAATCCGGTCAGACCGGGATTCAAAAACTGAAATCATTCAGCTTTTAAAAAAGACTGCCGGACTAATCTGAATAAGAAACAGACCCTTTATATGGGTGAAGCGAAACTTCTAGAAGGAGAATATTATGTTGGTACACATAGACATGATTGCGGTCCAAACAATTAATAAAAAATCTTTTGATTCTCACCTAGCTATTATTAATGATATCCGTAAATGTGGAGAGCAAACCGGAGTGAGGTTAAAATTAATTAAAACAATCCGCGCGGAAAATAAATTTATATGGGAAGCAACCTACCAAGAAAAAAAATCCTATACAGATATGACTATTGCCGTGATGAAACTACTGTTTGAAAAAAACATAGAACCAGGAAACCTGGTTAAAGAAGAACAAATTATGGGATGCTATCAAAAACTAAATGCACTGGGAGAGATCTTAAAATCAGCATAAATCCACAGACATTCCACAGACATGGCGAAATCGGAAGTTGCCTTAACCTTACTGACCGTTGGTATTACTGAACGGAGGTGGATGCGTCACTGGTGGGCGCCCCGGTCTTCAAAACTGGGGCGTTGCAGTAATATCAACGGTTTAGCTCCAAAAAACACCCACAGAAACCCACAGACACAGGGTTTTCCACAGACATTTCCACAGACAAACTTACTTCTTCTTAAATCCGTAAGATCCTTTAGGCTTCCTGGTTGACTTGCTCACCTTCCGCCGTCCGGCTGCGCTCATCTTCTTCTTAGCTTGTTTCCCCCTGGTCATTCCAAGTCTCTCGTCAAGCCTCGCGTTATATCCCTGCTTCTTTTTTCCTGGCATAAATCAACTCCAATAAAGATTAATATTTTCGCACCGGTTTTCCACCAGGGCGCTTTTTCCTCGGCGGGAATTTGCCGGGGTACATCATAGTTTCAAATGTTTCGGTAGGTTGTGAAGGATCGCCTTTTGTGCCTGTTCCGATAATTCACTCATTGCATTTTTAGAAAAGCTTTTTGCCTGGTCTGCATCCAAAGAATTATTCTCATCCTGGACTGCATCAAAAAACATTTTTGCGCCCCAGGTCACCAGCTCTCTAGCAATTAACATTTCCAATCCGGTCATTTCTTTTTCCTTATTTTGGTTCCATGTTTCTTCTTCCAGGATTTATAAATCTTGGGTTTATTAATCGCGAGGAAGGTGCGCTGCTTCTTCGATTTAAATGGCATCAATAACTCCACATAGCTTGTGCTGGTCTGTCCACTCCATCGATGTGAATAAATCGATCCGCGTGACTTCCCTTTTGTGAAACGCCCAGGCCATTGGCGCCCACTTCTTTGGCCAACGCAAACAGCTCCATGGCCCTTGCTCCGGAAACCAGAATGTCTGCTGCACGGCTTCCGTTTTTGGCATGGGTGTGTGGTCCGTTTTTTACTGTGGAAACTTTTCCATTATGGTCATCACATCTAAATGCTGAAGAGACACGCATCGGCTTTCCGTATGCTTTCCGGATCTCTTCCAGAAGCTTCATAAAGTCCGGGTCCATATCGGCCCGGCCACAGTTGCCGCATCGGCATATCATTTCATCAAAACTGAAATGAGGAGATATCATTTTTGCCATAATAATTATTCCAACTGGATAAATTAAAAATTCCCGGCGTGTCAGCCTGGTGTTATTCTTCCAAAGCTTTCCGGACCAATTCCAAAGCCTGGTCATCCAATTTATTCTGCGTGGATTGAACCAGGGTTGTAAGAAGGAGAAGAGTGATTTGGATGACAAATTTTTCTGAGGTCAGTTTCTGGAGAATGGCGGCTACAAATTTAGGCATTACGTTTTTCCGTTATTGTCATTGGCTTCGGTGCTGTCGAACCAGTACCCAACGCACTGGCTAAGTTGTGCAGCACTGGCTCCAACAATGACACTGCTGATGGTCTGCATGGTTTCTGGAATTTCAATCAGAAATATTAAAATAAGATTGGTGAAAAAGATTCCCATTAAGGCTAGGGTCAAAACGAGTCGCGCGTAGATCTTGGCTGTCATGATCTCATATGCTCCAGCTCACGCTCAATCCCTTCCAGGTGATCTGTTTGCTGTGTCAAAGTGGTGTTTGTTTTTTCAATCAGTGTGATTAACCGGCCTTCCAACTCACGCCGATCCTCGCGGGCGATGGTGCCTTGTTTCCATATAAACCAGGATAAAAATATCAAACCCACTCCTGCAATTCCCTGGTTTAAAAGAACCTCTAAAATTTTATCCGTGGAATCTTGGTGAGCCTGGTGCTGTGGCACTCGGGAATATTCCCTTCGGTCATTGTGTTCTCTTGCCTCCAGTTTGTCTGCCAATACCGGAGCAGCCCACAGCCATAAAATAATCAGTGCGGTGATTCTCATAAAGAAAGTGCGGCCTGGGTCTGAGTTTCCAATCCTGGCACTTCAATTGGTGCGCGGCTTCCGCGCTGCTGAATGGGTGCGCGTTGCTGCTGGTAGAATTGCTGAGTGCTTTGGATGAAAGGCAGCTGTAGACTAGGATCAAGCGGCTGGCCAAAGAACCTGGAAAGGGATGCCCGGCGTGGTCCATCGAGCTTCGGCTGCTTGCCGGCAAACTCCCGGAGAAGGTATTTTTTCTGGTCCTGGTATAGTCGCGGGAAAACCTGTTGGATGGCTTCCATGTGTTCCTTAGTGAGGCTGCCACCAGCAACATGCAGCAGGATCGAATTCGGATCATTGATGGTTTCCACATACCTCATAAACCGCATTATTGAGGGCATGGAAGGAAGGGAATTTTGATTGTTATAAAGCAGGGTCTGTCCTGCGATTGGACTCACCGGCAGCCTTTCCTGGAGGAAATTGATACCATTGGTCATGGTCTGTATCAGCTCCAGGTTGATGGTCTGATCTCCTTCCACTTCCGGCACCATCTTTTCCATCCGCGCAAATAAAGTTTCCGGATTCCCTGCAAAGTTATTCAGATCATCGCGGACGCGTTCAAACTGCTTCAGCGTGATTTCCGGAGTTGGTGGTGTGGGTGCCGAAAACTTCACCGCAGCCGCATCGCCAACCCTGGTGAGAGATCCGACAGCGGCTTTGATCATTTTCTCGGATTTGCCGGCCATATTCAGCATTTCACCATAATCAGTGACCCGGCTCATGGTCCTGGCAAGCAGCAGCTCCCCGGAATCCCTCAGATATTTCCTGGCCATGGCAGTTCCGGCAAAGGTGGCTGCACCAATTAATCCACCGGTCAGCAGACTATCCGCTGCTGCCATGGCGCCTCCACCTAATCCACCGCCAATGATAAAGCTGGTCAACGGCAGACGATTGTTTACGGCTTCCCGCGCAGCTGCTCCGCTGGCAATGTCGCGGATCTGCTTCAATGCACCATAAAGAGATTTAGCTTCAATAAATTCCGCATAGGTGTTTTTTGGAAGTGTGGTCACCTGGGAAAGGCGCCCGGCTATGGCATCCAGGGCGTTCTCAGATTCCTCGCGGATGATGCTGGCCATGGCGTTAAAATAATCATAGTCCTCTGGGTTCCGTTTATAGTTTGCGAGGTTCTTTTGATACCATCGTTTCAGTTCTTCTGATTCCCGGAAAGATAGAAACCGGCCTAATTTCTTTTTTTTGACCCATGGATGCATATTTTTATATGCAACATCCCGGAAGGCTTTGATGCTGGCTTCCGCCCTTCCTATCTTTGCTAACATTTGTGGATCATCCACCATCCCTTTTCCAAGTGCCTGGGGATTATCGATGATCTCTCTGGTCATCCGGTCTGCAATAGATTCCGGATCAAACCGTATATCATTCAGCGGCTGGCCTGCTTTTTTTGCTGCACCTTCTACGCGGGTGATGATGTCATCAAGCTTCGATCCGTAGCTTGGGAGCAGCACGTTATCCAGTTCTTTGACCAGCTCATCTGCATCCTCTCCCAGGTTTTGCAGCACACCCTTTTTGTCCAGTTCCCGGATGCGTCTTCCCAGTTCATAAACCGCGTCAGGATATGTCCCTTTCTGAGTGACTTTATTCCAATCAGGTTTCAATCCTCCAAGTGCGCGGAAATAAGCTTTGTTGGTTTCCTTGGTAAATGCACTCTTCCCGGAAGATAGAACTTTAGACACGGCCCCTATCAGGCCCCCTGCCACGCCTCCAAACCCGGCGCCTGCATAAATATGGTCTGCCAGCAACGGTCTGGATTCCGGATCATCAAGGATGTTGGAGCTGGTGGCATACATTCCACCTACCACTGCACCCTCGGCAGCCCCCCCGGCGGCCCCCTGGACCACACGGCTATTGATTGCAGACCCAAGTTTACGCATTCCCTGGTCTGCTGCTTTTCTTCCAAGATAGGTGGCTGCCAATGCACCGCCTTTGGCAGCTGCTCGGCCAAGTGCCGATGTCACTCCAAACGGTGTAACCAGGGAACCCACTTCGCCCAGTGTCGTGGCAATCGGATTCAGTTCCCGGTGTAGTTTGATTTCATCCTCAGTAAATCCGGCTTCCTGGAGAACCAGGTCTGAGGCGCCAAAGGTCAGCCCGCGTGCGGCTCCGAGTGCTGCAGATGTGAATGGAGAATCTTCAACCTCAAATTTTAAATCTTCCCGCTCAACCAATTCGGTGGGCGCGTACCGGTAACCATCCTGGAGTGCCAGGTGGGCTTCCTCGGCCGGCACGTTATAGAGTTCACCATCTGGGTGGACCAGAACAATTTCCTCACCTTTGATAAAACTATAGTTCCCGGACGCAATCAGATCCTCGACACGTTCATCGGCTACCGTAACGCCGGCGCCAAGTCTGTAGTCAAAAAGTCTGGCCATTAATCTCTTTGATGTCTTTTTCCGCCGTGGGTTTTTGTTACACCACGATTGGTTTTGAGATTTTCCACACCAGTAGTTCCGCCAAGAGTTGTGAAACCGCCAGCTTCTCGGAGTGATTGCCGTTTATCTTCCATAATGTCCATAAAATTTTTCAATCGGGTTTCCGTTATCCCCAATGCAACATTCATCCGTTTGGCATCACCTATGATTTGATCAAGCAGTTTTTCCTCATTAAGGGTTAATGCTGCACCAAACTGGTAAAGTTTCTTAGCTGCATTCAGTTTTATCTGCGTCACCCTTTGGACTAAATTACTTCTTGCCGCTGAAAGTGCTTCTGGTGATAGTGCGCCTTGTTTATCCTTTTCAATAATATCTTCAACTGTAGCAACCGCCCTGCTGACTTCTCCATAGACTGCATTGAAATCCACAACTTGTTTCATCACTTTATCCCTACCAGCTCCACGCAGCATGGAAACACCTACCTCACCTGGATTGGTTCCCATGTTTGGAGCAATGCCTTTGCGTTCTTCCGCTGACATTTTTCCTCGGAGCGCATCATGGCTTATGACAACATCTCTTATTATTTTTGCCACCTGGATCTGGTTATCTATGGAATTCTGATCCAGTTTCTGCTGCAGCTCTTCCTGGATTTTTTTAACCACGGCTAATGCTTCGGTCTTTTTCAGCTGAAATTCACTTATCTGCAGCACTCTTTTGGTTTCATTCTGAAACTGCTGAAGCAATTCCCCGCGCCGGCGGATCAGATCCAGCCGCTGCTGATCTGCAGATTTCATCCGCATTTCTTTAGACTTCAGAAATTTCTGCTGTTCCCGGTCAAGGAAACTTTCCAGCATCTGCATAGCTTCGTTGGGTGTCCTGGTCAATGCCGATCCGGCTGCACCAAGGGCAACGCCCAGGATGGCCAGCCACATGTTTCCTCCTTCTAAAGGCGGCTTCTGCTTTTCCTGTGCTATGTCCTGGATCGAGGTTTCGTATTTATCAATACCTTCATTTATTTTGTCCAGGACCAGTTCGTAGTCATCTTTTTTATTTCCGAAAAACCGAAACCCTCCTTCCGGGGGTTCCAGTTCGTTAATGAATTCTATTTCTGTATCAAAAATTTCTTTCTTTTTGGGGTCTATAATTTTTGCACCTACTTCCTCTTGCCAAAGACTGATTTGGTATGCATCCGGTTCAGTTTCTGTTTCTGTTCCAGGTTTAGTTTCTCCCTCCTCATCCTTCGGCTGCATCTCTTCCTGGACCAGTGCAGCTTCTTCCACTTTTGGTTCTGGTTCCGGCTCAACTTTTTTGGATGGTATATGTTTTAAATTTTGGCGGGCGCCTGCTGTCATTAATCTTTGAAATAATGGTCTTTCATCGGCTGCACCTGGTAGAGGATTTTTATCCATCAATCCCTGGGCGTACTCTTGTATCGGGCGCATTCCTTCAACTTCAGTCAGACTTTCTTCAACCTCAGTTCCAGCCTGCTGAAATCCCTGCTCGGTTGGCATTGGAAGATCTGGGTCCATCAGGCTTTTCCACTGTTCCAGTTCCGGTCCTGCGCCTGTGGTCCCTGGTTCTGGGATCGCCGTATCGGTCATGGTTTCGCTGACGGCTTCCTCACCAGGCAGATTGAATCCGGTTCTCTTTAAATTTAGTCGTGCCTCTTCTTCAGTGTTTCCACCTTGCAGAAAAGCCGCGATATAGGCTTCGTATTTCGCCGGGTCTAAATATCGATCTGGATCAGTGACTGCCATTATCCCTCCTCAAGCTGCCGGAGCCGGTCATGTAAATTAGATTGAGAAGCAAGGATGGCGGCCAGCCCATGGCCATAGTCAACCATCTTGCCCTGTGGGGTATCGGTTACAAAGGAGGCGCCCATCGGCGTCTTTTCCAGATCCTGGGCCATCACGCCCACAAACATTCCGGCGTCTGCACCAGGTGCGTTGGGATCTTTGTATTCATATTGATAGGAATTCAATGCGTCAAGAAAACCCTCAACCTGGTCATCAGCTGCGCGGATGTTACGTTTTGCAGAGATGTCTGATTGAATTAATCCTTTAGCTGACAATATTGTGCCTAATAATTTTAAATAAGCGCCTTCTGTTGCAGTGTCCCTATCAGCTTTAGCTATTTCTTTTTTATATTCGCCAATATAATAAGCAATCTTTGTTTGTGTGTCGGCATCCAGATTGGCCAGCTTTTCTTTTAATTCAAAATCCATTTCAGCTAGATCCATTTCCATCTGCGCGAGATCTACCTTCAAATCGACCCCCTCCAAAGCTTGGAGTCCTTCAAAACTGGCCAAGGCTACGGCGTCATCTAGCGCCTTTGACTTCAATGCTAACTCGGCATCTGTCCGGGAAAGAATGATTTCTTTTTCCAGGTTCGCAAGTGCGACTGCCAAATCCATTTTCCCCTGCTCAACGGCAAGAATTCTGCGGGCTTCCAAATTGGCAAGCGTAGTCTGCAGATCCAGATCCGCCTGCTTCAAATTTTTAAGCAGAGTGTTTTTCTGGTTTTCAATATCAGCAGCCAGTTCGCCGTCACCCTGCGCTATGGCAAGTGCTTCCCTTACTTCTAAATTTGCAATATTCGCTTTTGTTTCTGCATCGGCTTGGGCTATTCCAATCTCCAGTGCGGTTTTCTGGTTTGCCAGGCTTGCAGCCTGCTCCATGTTTCCTTTTTGGATTGCCAGCCTAATATCTTTGTCCAAGTTGGCAATGTTGGTCCGAGTTTCCGCGTCCAGTTCTGCTGCTTCTAAATCTCGGTCAATGTTTGCCTGGGTGATCACTTTGGTGAGAGATGCCTGCGCGATCTGCAGCTGCCGTGCGCTTTCAAAATCCCCTTCTCGGATTGCCACCTGGCGCCTGGTTTCCAGGTTTGCCAGCTCGGCTTCCATCTCCATGGCGCCTTTGGTTTTTGCTACATCAATCAGTGCCTGCTCGGCCTGCTGCGTTTCCTGGGATCTTAAAAGTGCGGATTGTCCTGCGGCGGCCTGTTGCGTTTCCGCATAAAGCTGTCGGATCTGCCGCAGCTTCGCCGGATCTGCGGTGGCGCCTGCTTCCAAACCAAGTAGCTGTCGGACATTGTTTTGCGTGGTCTGCTGGAGTTGAATCTGCGCGGGGCTTGTTGCTTCTCCGGAAATTCTATCCTTTAAAAGTTGAGTGATATCATCCAGATCATCGATTGCCTCAATGTTTTCAATATCCAGTGCAACGATTTCATCAATGGCCACCTTCCCAGGATCTGCAATTTCTCCAACAGTGACGGCGTCTGTTGTTCCTACAATCGCATCATCAACCGTGTCTAAGGTTGGTGCAGTGACTGTCGGCATGGTTGTGCTTACAGTCGCAGCCGATATGGGTGTGACGCGGGGAATCGGATTGCCATCATCATCTAACAAAACATTTCCGGAGGCATCGGTCATGTATTCATAATTCGGTGCCGTGACAGTCCCGGTTTCGGTTACGGTGGGTGCGGTGGCTTCGTACCCTGCTTCTGCCATGTATGCAGCTCTTGCCTCTTCCAGAGTTTTATAAGGTCCAAAGATGCTGCCGTCTTCTGCCATTCCGCCGCCTGCATTAGACCACCATTCTGAAAAAGTCTGATCTCCTATATTAATGGTGACTGCTCCTGCATCAGCAACCGGATCAACGGTGGGTGCCTCTGTCGTAAACTCGGCGCGTTCTTCCGGGGTTAAAGTGAACCTTCCCACCTTCACCGCATTATCCTGGAGCTTTTTAAAGATCCCTCTTTTCATTTGTTCGCTTAATGCCTCAAACCCGGCAGGCAGCTGCGACTGAATGTCTTCAAACGTGAGGGTTTCGATATCCTGCATCGATCCAGGTTGATTGAATGTCAGTAATATCTGGGAAACGGTATCTGTAAAATTACCAATTTGGGTTTGTGCTGCTTCTCCAGTTAATACTTTCTGCTCATTAAATATCCGCTCAATTTCATCATCTGGAAGGAGAGAATAATTTTGCTCTTTTTCGGATTTGGTAGACGGCACCATTTTGATGGCGCCGCTTTGGATGGCAGTATTGTATTCTTCCTGAACTTGCTGTGGTGATTTTATCGCGCCGCTTGGGTCTTTAAGGACATCAGGGTTTTGTGCTTTCCACTGATCAAAAGTCAGTTCCGGCTGCAGTGGTCCTGCTTCGTTAAATTTAATTTTGAAGGTGTCGTAATTTGTATCTGCCTGCAGATTATTTTTAAAATAGGTTTTTAATTTGTCCTGCTGCAAAGTGATATTGTAATTTGCAGTGTCTGCCGCGGCCTGTGTCGAATGTTCGTTTCCAAGCGAGTCTGTAAAGACTGTTGATGCCGTGGTGCCTTGGGGTCTTAGTATCCAATTCCCAGTTTCACTATCTCTGTCGTATAAATGTATTATGGCGGCTGAAGGCGGATTATACCCCGGCATGACACTTTTAAGACCTGATCCACCTGAACCTTGGTTTTCAAATGATTCTAGATATTCCTTATGATGCTTTTGTGTTTCAGTCAGACCATCATCTGGTGAAGTGTCATGAGTGTCACCTCCTAACCGATCTGTATCCTTACTTGGATCATAACCGGTACTAGTTGTGGTAGTTGTGGGTGTAGCGAGTTCAATTTTTTCAGCATAACTCCGAATCGGTCCACCACCTGGTCCCATCCCTTGGGTTCCCGGAAGAGGCTGCGCTGCGCCGCCAAGTGCCTGGAGCAAATTTGCTTCATTAGAATTAATGGCAGCCAATCCCTCGCCGCGTGATTTCAGAATATCTGCCAGGCGCTGAAGATCCTGTTCTGACATGGTGGGCTGCATGTTTGTGTATGCCATATCAAATTAATTTCTGCTGCGGGAGAAGTGCCGTTTGCTGGCGCATTCCCACCTCAAGCATAAGGTTTGTGATTGAATAACTTTGACCGGGATCGGAAGAAACCGTGTCACTAAATTGGAATCTCACTGCATCGCATTTTTGCCGCGCGAGATGGATATTGAACTGGTACACGCCATCCGCAATCCGGTTGGTACCGGCGCCGTAATATTCGCTGCCATAAGGACTCTCATCTCCATACTCATTTTGGCCGGTGGCTGTCCGGAAATTAAAATCATGCTGCTCATTAAAAAACTGCTCAAAGTCGTAGGCAATCCGCGTTCTTAAAATATGATTTGATTTATATTCTCCCAAAACCAATGCACGCCGGACCCTCTGCAGTCCCTGGATCTGTTGGGTTTTGATCCATGCCGTGGTCAGCTTCAGCGGAATTAAACTATCCACATCTTTAAAGTTTGACGCATCTTCCTGGTAGACCAGGCCGCCGGTTGTCCTGAGATAACAATAGGTGTCTGTGGCTTTCCAGGTAACCGCGCCGGTCCCGGAGTGGTTTGTCCAGGTTGCCCATTTGTTGTAATAAAAATCATAGATTAGTGCCGGGCCGCTTTCGGTGGTGAAACGTACCTGGGACTTGTCTGCAACCATAACCGCGCTGGTGATCGTTTCGCTGTTATAGGCTTCTACAGCAGCGCCCACATAGACCGTGTTCAGTTTTCGGTCCAGCAGATAAATCCCTTTAAGGCTTTTAAAAAAGATTCCAAGCGGGGAGATCACAACCGAATCAACTGTGGTGCAGCCCACATCAGAAGTGACCAGCTGCGGTTCTGAATAAGAATTCTGAGCGCCTGTGTCAGTTGGTCCGGCTCCAGTGATATAAAAGATTTGCTGCGGTTCAAAGATGATCAGTTTCTCATCCATCTCAACCATTGCCGTGACCCGCTCGGCTTTGTTCATTGTGATGGTAAAAATATCCGAGAATTCCACTGGGCTTTTTTTCTGACGCTTTTTGGAATAATAAAGAACCTTTGGATTTTCGGAACTGACTGCAAAAATTCTGTTGTTAAAAACTCCCATCACACTGGTGGCAGGCGGTGCAATGTTTTCAACAATTCCGCCATTGGTATAAAGCATTTCCTTGGCAACCAAATCCCCATCGGTGATGGCTCCGGCATCTGCCAGGCTGACCGAATTGACTCCAGTGTTATTCGCCACCTCACTTACTTTATAAAACAGAGTTCCGTTAGTGATGGTCCGGTAAACTTCGCATGTTACGCTGGAGTGTTCAGTCAAACGCAGCGATGGAATGGTCAAGGTGACGGTGCTGCTTCCTCCGGTGGGAGTTGCCGTGATGGAGACAGATGGCGCGGATCTGTGGATCTGGCCCCTTGCGTCCGTGTGGACATAAATCACGCGGTACTGATATGTCCCTGCTGCTAGTGACCCGGTGCTGTTATTGGTGGATTGGGTGACCGGTTCCGGGTAGAGATGGAACCCATGTTCCTCAATTGATTGGCTGTCATAGCTGGAAACAAAACCTCCGGCAATGTGCATATTCTCGCCAAGTTCGATCCCCTGGAATGAATCGGATTTTGTAAAATCGACCGTTGAGAGACTGAGGCCTTTGAGGGAATAAATATCATTATTTTCAGAAACCAGGCGTGTTTTAACCTGTACCGGCATTTTCCAAATCCCTGCTGCTGCATCATCGGTAACCGTGGTCAATGTGCTTTTGGGCGCCAATCCTCCTGCAAAACCGGCCTGCATTTTTGCAACTATCAACCCGGTGGAATCGAGCAGGAAATAAGTGGTCTGAAGATCTGATGCGTGGACGGTTAAAAAATAGCACTTTGCATTATAATAAAATGCTTTGGATGCCAATCCTACCGAGCGTTTTAAAACCGTGACCGATCCCAGGCTGCTGCCACTGATATCGTAGGTTGCGGTTTTGACTAAATGATCATAATCGTTGGTGTTATCATGCTCCCACAGGATCACCACATCTCCGGCAGAATCACGGTTCATTGTCACCCGCGGGATCGCCGTTGCGGTTGCTTCCACTGAAATCAGGCTGCCTACCAGGGTCAGGTCAAAATTAAGCCTCGCCAGTTTGATTCCACTGCTGTCTGAATTTTTGGAATAAGCTACATAAATATCATTGTCATACAGATCCGTAGCATCATGGTAAATCGTTAAACTATCTTCCGGATCAGTTCCCGCGATTGCTGCTGCAGCCACAAACCCATTCAACCCAGATCCTGTTTCTCCATCCTGGGTGATGTATGCGACAGTTATCGTGTTTGAATTGTCGCGGTATGCAAACAACCCGGCGTTATCCTGGTAGACAATTGCATCCAACTTATGTCCGGAGGTGGTTGTGTTTGTGGCAAGGTTGGTTGCCGCCGCCCAGGTTGTTGGATCAGCGACATCTAGCATCCGGATTTTTACATTATTTGCTGAATCGTCTATGTAAACAATGGCAAGACGCCGACTCAATACGATCACACGCGGAAGAATTCCGTTTGCATCGATGCTGGTATTGTTCTGAAGAACAGAACCAGTGACCGCATCAATTACGCTGGCGCGGATTCCTCCTTGCGTGTCTTCCCAGGCCATTGCATAAAGACCGGCTCCATAAGCAAAGTCCGGGCTGCTCTGCTGGTAATCGTTCCTGATCACATCCTCGGAGGAAACATTGACACTAAGATGCCCGCCTTTATCCACCCATTGATCGCGTCCGTTGACATAAGAATAAAGTTTTGAATCTGAGAAAAGCAGCAGCTCATCCTGGAATGTGGAAAGGGCATCTCCGGAGGAAATCGCCGCAGTTCCTGATGGCCCGGCTACTGATCGGGAAAGCTTGGAATATCCATTTCTTTTAGTCACGGTGGAACCTTCAGAAAACACTCCATTCTCCAGCTCGGTCAAGCTGCTAGACAAGACCATGGCCTGGCTTGTTTTGGTGTCTATTCCGCCAGCAAGATCAATGGGAATGAATTGTTTCTGGAGTGCCATTTTTATTTTTTATTGGCAACTTTTAACTCAGGTTTTTGTTCTTCTTTTTGCTGTAATAAAAGCAATTCTTCCATACCGAGAAGCCGGTGCAAACGTGCTTCTATTTGTGGCACCTTTGCCAATTCATTCTTTGTTTGATTTATATCTTTTTGGACCTCTTCTAATGTCATTTTTCGTTACGCTTATCTTTTAATATTTTATATTATGCCATACACACTGAGTTGTAACTTATCTGACGAATCTTGACCGAAAAATATAGCCCCGCAATTTGCACTGCTACCACCCATAGCTCTGTATTGCATAGCATAACTTATGGTGACTGACCCAAGTGAACTTATATCGTCTACGAAAGATCCTGAAACGGAATAATACGTCTCCAAGGTGCTGGTAACATCACCGATTGATCCTTCAATTAAGACGGTTTCACTGGCAATGTCTCCACCCCCTGTCCAACGAACCATCTTAAAATCCATAAGTGTGTGACTTGATCCTTCGTTTAATCTGAAGTTGGTGGTGTAATCCACTTTTAATTTTGTAAAACCTGCATGATCGCTTGCCGTTATCGCTGCGTAAACACTGTCTGTTCCTAAATCAGAAACCGAAACTGGATAATATGAGGTTGGAGTACCTACAGAACCTGCACCATCTCGTAAAACTCGTTCAATAAAAACAAGATTTCCTTTCGCAATTGGAATAGTGCCTGACCTAGCACCAACTTGCCCGACTAATCCGCTCATATTAGCTCCTTACGTCCAATCTTGGTCTATGTAACTAACCCAAATATCACAATTTCCAGCAGTAGTATAAATCTCCAAATGATCTGTCCCGGTTAAGACGATTCTGTCATTCCAAACAAAAGTTGATTTGGCAGGAAGTGTATGTTCTTTTACAAACTCTGCCTCATCTCCAGCGGAAGATGAACCATTAGCTAGTAGCCTCATCGTAAGTGCTTCTTCCGCACCTCCCACTTCTACCACTACAATTGAAATAATGGTATAAATGTGGTTTGCCACCCCATCAATTGCAATAAACCACGCATTATCGTTCGCACCTTTATATGCTCGTTTTAAAACCTCTGATCCACCTCCGCTTGGTATAGCCATGTTAATATCCTAATGCTAAAGATTGATGAGTGCTGGACTGTAAAAATGCACCCATTTGTTTTACCTTATTTTGTAGACCTGCTCCAAAAGTCTCTGATGTTTTTACATTTCCATTATCAGTTAATCGAAGAGTTTCGTTTCCATCATACTGCTGAAAAATTATATCTTTTGCGTCTGTTTCGACTTCAATAACAAGGTTACTACTGGAGTTTGAAATTTTGCCGATATTGACACTATTATCATTAAATTTTAAATTACCTCCGTTTGCATCCAAGACAATATCTCCTTCAGCGTCACACGTTATATCATCCCCTGAAGAAATGGTTAGATCCGTTCCATCTCCCTCAATCTTTTCTCCGTCATCGCCAAAGGTCAGTCCGATATTAGCAGGGATGTTGATATCTGCTCCGGCAGTTAGATTAATATCACCCGTTCCATGAGTGTCGATGGTGATTGCACCATTAGCTCCATCGGTGATGGTGATTGATCCGGAATTCGTTCCTGCATTAGTGTCCAAAACCAGATCATGCGCGCCTGAAGAAGTAATTTTTCCAGAAGCAGATCCCGATCCGATCACAATCTCTCCAGTTCCATTTGGGATCAGTGAGATGTTCCCGTTTGCCGCATCTGTGATCGCAATACTGGAGGAATTCGTCCCGCCGTTGGTATCCAGGATTAAATCATAAGCACCATTGCTAGTCAGCTTCCCAGTAGCTCCTCCGTTTCCGATGGTCACATGCCCGGTTCCATTTGGCTTTAAGATGATCGGCGCGTTGGAAGAAGAGGTTGCAATATTGATGGTTCCAGCAAAATTGGTTGCCGTACTGAGCAGAGTCCCGGTTTCATCCGGGACGGTCAGTGCTGCACTAGTCCCGGAACCTAAAAACTTCAGTGCGACTTTGGCAGCAGATCCGGAAGAGTTGTATTTGTAGAGATCGATGTCAGCAAATGACATCTTGGCCATGCCCGGATCGGACAGGGTCTTGTCAAATTTAAAGGCATAGCTGTTTGAAGAAAAATTAACTTGGGCATTGGTGGTCATATTGTCAATTGATCCACCGGAAGTATTTACTCCTGACCCGCTTGTAATCTGTACACCAATCCCGGAAGCATTTCGGTAGTAAAAATTTCCATCATACACATATAAGGAAACATTAGTGTCACCACTACCGGAAGAATGAACCGTGTTATCCAGAACCACATTTTTCAGCTCGGTTGCAGAATTCAAATTGAATTCAATATCGGCGTTGATATTTAAGCTGCTCGGCGTCAGCTGCACGCCTTTACCGGAGGTGTGGTCATGGGCGTCAATCGACTCCCAGTTGCTGTTGGTTTCCGTTGCCCAGGCGGGTCCAGTGGTCTGACCTACCGTGGGTTCATTTAAGGACATATTTGATGTCGGCATGTCTTCCTTCAGAAAATATAGATATCTGCAGTCGCGGCCCCGCTCGCTTTCAGCAGGATGTAAAGACTCTTGCTCGGATTATCCGCAGCACTTTCATAAATTGTGGCGTTGGTTTTCAACCTGGTGATAATAAACCCCTCGTATTCCCGGCCAAGGCCATGATTAATCTCGGTGTCAGTCGTTTCAATCGTTTGATCCTTCAGCATCACACCATCTGAAATCGGCAGCTCCAGCAGCGGATTCAGTGCTGTTTTGATATGAGACTGCAGCCGATTTACTTCTGCATCTTCAGTGTATAAAGATGTGAAGTTGACGCGGCTCATCAGCTCTTCAGTGTGTAGGCTACCGAAACAGTTGAACTTGCTCCTCCACTGGAGTGATCCCAAAAAAATCTGACATACCTTGCCGCAACCTCATGATGTATCCAGTTCGTTTCCCCGCCGCTTACCGCCGCGGTGGCAGTTCCTGATCCACTGACCCAGTTGGTGTCATCATCTGAAAACTGAATAAAAATATTTCCAGCTGGTGTGTTTGTGGAAGTGTTCACCACAGTCATGGAAACATGTCTGAACTGTGCTGCATCGATGGTGGCCCCTGTGAGATCACCACTAAAATCGCCCCCGCTTATGTAACTAGGGACATTCCTATACTGGACTGGGTTCATAATTCCTCTGCATTATAGGTAGTTCATATAATCGAAATCGGTGTAATAGGCGGAGACATCGGTGACCGTCACCGGTTCTCCAAGATCCCGCATTTCTGCGACTGCAGTGATCCGGGCTTTAAGCTGTTCCTTTTCCATCATAAGCGCAGAGACATCGGCTTCCTCTTTTATCAGGCAATCGATGGCTACGGAGACAATCACAAAACTGTCCCAGGAAGAAAAGAAATCAAATCGGGATTCCACTGACCCAAATGTCGTTGGATCGGAAAGGCCGCTGGTGTCCAGGTCCGTTGTGATGGTGGCTGCACCCACTGCAGAAATAGTCTGATCAACATCATAATCTGCAGCCGGTAGAAACCCGGTCCCGGTGATGGTATCTCCCACCACAAACCCATGGTTTGCTCCCACGGTCCACATGGTGCTGCTTCCGCGAGTGATCGCCGTCACCGTCTTTTCAATAAACTTTTTCGGACTTGGAACATACCAAACTTTGATGGTGTCGTTGGTGGAAGGTTTAGGGTTTAAATAAATAGAATTTCCCTGGAGATGGTAGCGCATCCGCCTTGCAACGGAATATCTGCTGCCAACATCTCGCTGGGAAAAGTTGTATCTACGCAAGGGGATCGAATCCGAACCCTGGTTCAAATCAACCCCCCGCATTTTGTAGAAATCAGATGGAAGATCGTAGCTTTTGGTCCCAGATACCAGCTGCACGGTGCTGTCTTTTAGGAAATAATCCTCGGAGTTCGCCACTGTTATCAGCAAATCGTAAAGCTCCGCGTATCCCCTGTTGATATACCGCAGCATCTCGGTGTCAGTTATAAAAAGTGAATTCTCCATATCGGCGCGTTGCCGAGACAAAGTCCGCAGTGTCGATAAAGCTACATAATCAGTCATTTCAATAGCTCATATAAATCCCATGGATTGCTTCCAGGATGCCTTGTGTGTCACCGTCTTGGACGGCACTCACCAGCTCCCCGGCCATTCCATGCTGTTCATCAGAGTATTCCATTACCTCTTCTTCCATGTCTTCATCGCCAATTTCCATTTCATAGTCTTCTTCCACCATGTCCGGGGAATTTTTACCCTTCCCCAGGATCATGATCGCGGCTTCTTTTGGACTTTGCATACCCCTCCTACTTAGTCAGGGATGTGTTCCTGAGAACTAGACAGAAATGGATTTTGTTATTGGCATGCGCCGCAATGTCAGCCGCACTGGCCCCTGTGATGGTATTAATCACAATGGTTTTTGCAGAGGTGACATCAATGGCGCCCAGCTGCACTTTTGAATCTGCCACCGCATTCAGGGCCAGGGTTGCAGTTGCCGAAATTATTCCAGGATATATCTGGTCTAGTGTGACCGTGTATTTCCCGGTACTGGTATAGGCAACAGACCATCCAGCTCCAGAATTGGAGTCAGCGTCAATAGCGCTTGAGCCATTGGGTGCAAATGACCCGGCGATAATCTTCACCTCCGGGTTTGCACTCTGCACATCAAAGAATATTTTATTGGCCATTTGCCCTCCTTATTAAGATGGAAGGGTTATTGTGCAATTGAATCCAGGTGCTTCACAGGCCACTTGTGCATAAGAATGCACCCGACATTCTACGCCATCGTCTGCTGACTGACGCAATACGCGGAGTCCATCCAGCTCGGTAAGCTGCACAACCGGTCCAATTGACATTAAAGACCAACGCTTCAGTTCCAGTAAATATGCCGTACCTTCGGGGCATGATTTATCAGGTACTATTTTTACAATTCCATGCGGCGCATAGAAATCCAGAGAACGATATCCACTAATGGAATCGGTCTGCTTGACCTCGCGCTGGACTTGTGCGTTGAGCGTTTTTTCAATTTTGACGAAATCGGCAAATGAACAGAACAGGTAATCCGGCTTTCCGCCTTCCCTGGCCGTTATTGCTGCTGCTTCGCATTATCTTCGCCTGGACTCGCTACTTTCCAAACCGCCTTTCGGCTGCTACCGGTTCAACCCGATAGATGAGACTATTTCTTCAACCCAGTGGGTTGCCACGCGCTTCCAGCCGCTTGGCTGTACTTCCTCTCGGAATAGTCGTTGAACGTTCCAGTTTCCTGGCTTCGCTGCAGATTGCCCGTTCTGGGTGTCCCTGCAATTCACGCGGTTTTCGATATACATTGCTGTATAAAGTGACCTTAGTTAATCAAAGATTCGACAATAGTCATGGAAGACCCATCGATGCGCTGGCCGCCCAGGCGGGTGGCATCAGTGCTGCGGTCCTGACCGAAAAAGCTATCGCCGCCTGCCGGTGCTGTGGTTGGAATCCATCCACCTAAACCGGTGATTGCGCTGTCATAGTTGCCCTGGACATAGATGTAGTCGTTTTGAGCAATCGCGCCAATGCCAGCACTCAAGTTCCCGGTCATGGTAACTTGCATTGTTGTGGCGGTGCGGTTGACTGCAGAAACTTCCAAGGTTCCAGATCGAACTGATCCACCGGACTTGGTGCCAGATACCTGGAGCTTCATTCCAACTTCAAAGTTGACAACATCGCTATCGTTCACCAGGTCCAAGGTTGTTACTCCAAAACTGGAATTATTGACCTGACCAATGGCTCCAGATCCATCCCGGAAAAGGGCAGTGGAAATGGAATCTCCAACGGATCGGAGAACGCCATCAATTTCAGTGGTCATGGCATTCAAAAATGAATACCGGTCACCTTCCGCATTATCTTCACCCAGGTTCGCTATTTCTGGGCCGCCTTTCGGCTGCTGCAGATTCGACTCTACAGATGGGACTATATCATCACCCTTATCGGGTGCGGTGCGCTTCGGATCGCTTGATCCTACTCCTTGCGGATAGTCTCTGAACCTTCCTCATTTGAGGCTTGGCTGCTGATTGGCAGTTCCTGCTTTCCCAGCAATTCACACCGTTTGCATCAAACATTTCTATCTGATGGCCCTGGATCTTAAGGCTGCAACAGCTTCACCGGCGATTGTTGCAACGCCATACGCGGTCTTCCGCGTCAGGAGAAACTCACCGATCTTGGATGCAGTTGCGTTTGATTGTGCCGTGGAAAACACGGCCGATACGCCCTGTGGGCGATTGTAATATACTGGGATTGGAGCATTTTTCCCGCGGAACTTTTCGTCCTTGGGGATTAGCTCAAGCAGCGGGTGTGAGTCATAAACGACTTTAGCAACCTCCGCGGCGCGGTAGTATTGCTTAAGCGCATTTGACCACGCTGCCAGTGTCGTGGCAGTAGCCATATAAGAATCTTTCTGACCCTATCCATGGGTCAAGGACTTGTTTAGCCCCTCGCGCTCGATTCAAACACTGCAAGTGCTTCATCCAGGCGTTCCCGCTTGGTCTGAGGCGCCCGCGGTTTAGACGGCGTAGAGGCAGAGACTTTGTTTCGTAAAGTTCTCTGTCTTGTCCTTTGAGATTCCGATGGCGTTTCCTGAGATTGGCCAGCATCGGTCTGGCCCAAGAGTTTCCGCATCTTGGCAGAAGATGCCAAGGATCGCGTCTGCTCTTCATAAAAATCCTCCACTTCCCGGAGGATATCATGTTCCGGCTTAATGGTTCCAGATGTAGTGGCCGTGATTTTCTGCATCTCCAGAATAGTCGGCCACGCATTGTCCCATTGAGCGCGGAGCAATTCGTATTTATCGTCAGTTTCTACGATGTTTTTTAATTTTGCAACATAATCATCAACCTTTTTCTGCTTTTCCATTGATTCCAGCTTCGCCAGGCGTTGGTCCAGTTGTGATGTCTGAGCGTTTTTGGTAACCGGCTTGCCGTGGGAAAGCACCTGTTTTGTGGCATCCTGGTAATTCCAGCCTACTTTATTAACCGCCGTCATCATATCCCCGGAGTCTGCTGCGGCTTTGGCTTCCTGGAACGGTTTCAGTTCTTCTTTCAGTTTTTGGAGTTCTGCACGTTCTTTCTGAAGTTTGCGTTCCTTGTGAGCCACTTTTGAAAACGCTCGGCTGATTCTCGGCTGCTCTTCGGCCACAGGTTCTTCAATGGTTTCATCTTCATTATTCTCAACTGCAATTTCAGTTTCTGGAGACTCATCCACTGGTGCAGCTTCTTCAATTTCTGCATCGTCTTCAACCTCAGTGGCTTCTAATGTCCGGCCTTTAGACTCCAGCCATTCGTCAACGCCGGCCTGATCTTCCGGGGGTAAAACTTCCAATTCTTCTGCACTCATACTGGCAATCCTTCTGGCGCCGGTGGCATTACCGGCGGTGTTATTGTTTCAGTCATCGGGGTTTCCATACCTGGGAGAGATGCAGCTTCCAACTGTGGGGTTTCTCCACCAGCTGCTGCGGCCTGCTCCGGAAGGATCTCTGGCCCGGCTGCGCCTTCCTGCATCAGGGCATCACACTCATCAATGAAGCGCAGCATCATATCCAGTTTGTTTAATTCCAAACCATCCTGCTCTGCTTCCAGATACGCGATGGTCATCCGTTCCTTGGCAAACGCCAGATCCATCACCGGCTCCGGTGCATGGTATCGTTCATCCTCCAGGATCTCGGAAATCCTCCACTCCACATCCCTTTCCAGGGCGTCATAGAGGGATGTCACCGATTCCAGATCCGGGAAATCCAGCAGCCTGACGATATGCTCCTTCTGGGTGATCACTCCATTCTGGATCAGCTCGGTGACCGCCTGCAGGCGTCCTGCCGGGGTTGATGGAAGGAGACTCACCGGGTAGGCTTGCAGCACATAATCTTTTTCTGCCAGATCGATGTCTTTAAAATCCAGCTCTTCCAGGGCGCGTCTTTTAAATCCTTTGACCGGAAATGATCCGGAATCCTTCACAATCTCGCGGGCAAGATCCTGGAACCACACGGCTGCATCCATGTATGCTTTTTCGTACTTTTGACCTACCGTGATGAAACGCTCGGTTTCAATATCGTGATACGTTCTTAATGCAGCACCGCTGTCCAGCCCGGAGGGTTTTCTTCCGGTTGCGGAAAGCTCGGAAACGCCTGCGATTTCATAGGCACGTTGATAAAGCCGGTCCAGGTGGGCATAGACTTCCGATGACATCGCGGTTGGCGTGTAGCTGACCGGCGGCTGGCCTACATAATTGACCACAGTGCCGGGTGCATTCCTCAAACTGGATTCCACCACGCGGCTGCCGTGGGCCACAAAGATCCACGGAACAGAAACCAAGTGCATGGCCTGCTGAATTCTGAGGGCCAGTTTATTAATTTCAAACTGGATCGATTTAAGGGATTCCACCAGGGAGATCCCTGACCATCCGAGGACTGAATCCCCCCAGGTCATGGTGACAAACGGATAGTTTGGATAGTTATACTGCTCATCCACCAGCACCAGGTTATCCATGGTGATCGCGTGCCTGCCGTCATCTGCGCCATTGATGGACGGAAGATGCCATGACTCGACACATTCTACCATTTCCGCATCATGCCCCTCCTCACCGAAATAATCACTGTCGGATGCAGCAGAGTAATACATAATCTGATCTTTATGCTCCGGGAAATTGAGAATCATCTGCTCCAGAGGAACCTTTTTGGTCTGGTGCAAAGACGGTGGAACCTCGGAATACATGGCTGCATTCAAATCCCACAGCAGCTCATTGGGAAAGACACGTTCTGCAAAGATATCATTTCCATCACGGCCCACTTTCATTGCTGCTAAATCAAAAATGCAGGCATCCTGGAAAATCTTCGGCATCAGATCATACATTCCCACCTGGTGGAAGATTCCTTCCATTGCATCAGTGAGCTTCTTCGCCCTGGTCCGCAGCCGGTAGTCTCCGCGCTTGGTCAGATACATGGGCCGGGGCCGAGATTTGCCAAGGCGGGAAACCAGGGTGTCCGTTATGTTTCCTACCACATTCAGACGCATCCTAAAATCTTCCGCCATTGGCAGTCCGATCCGCATCGATGGTTCAAACCGATCCAGTGCCTCATAATTCCGCTGGGTGTACATCCGCAGCATATCGATGTTCAGCTGCATCCGCCCCAGGTGATCCTCTTTGAGCTGGTTTACGGTTTCAGTCAACCGGTTTCCCAGTTCTTCCTCCGTTTCTGCTTGCCACCAAAATGCCATTATGACTCCATCTGGTATTCTCGGATTAAACTATTATCTGGTGGAAGTTCCGGCAATTTCAGTTCCGGGATTTCCTGGTAAAATTCCAATTTCAAACCATGTCCTTCAAACTTCCAGATCCGGTTTTCACTGAGGTATTTGACCAGATCCCTGGTTTCCTCCAGGTTTGTTTTTTTAAGCAGCAACTTCCCTCCTTCGCATAATCTGTGGCGCCTGCAGCTGTGCCATCTGCTGGTTTCTTTTTTTGACCGGCTGCTCCAGTTGGGTCAGGAAATCATCAGATCGAGGATTAAATAAACCAATGTTCCCGGTTGCCGATTTAATCTGTTTCGGATTAAAAACCACTACCTCGTTTCCGCCCACAATCGCATCAAACCCAGATTCTTCTGCAAGTTGTGCCATGTCGATTCCAAGCATATCGGTTAGGTTTTCAATCCATTGCCATGGGACTTTTATATCATCTGCTTTTTTATCAAAAAGTTTATCGACTTTTTCATTGGTTATACTGTGATCAGTCCAGGTCATTGCCTGCAGAAAACCCTCCTTTAATTTTTTCAGCATGTCATCGGTCAGCTTCCCCTGGCCGGTATTTAAAGGATTTTTAATAGATAAATAAAACGGAAGAATTTCCGGAGACATACCTTCTTCTGTTGCTGTAAGTTCTTCACCAACGCTTTCCGCATAGTGTTCCGCCGTCAATGGTTTCGGTGTAAAATAAAACCCTTTTCCATGGTATCCATGGTCCCGCAATCCCTGCTTTTCCGGGTCAAATTTAGTTCCCTGGAAATTCGGAGATCCATGATAGAACAACAGAGGCTTGTCTAGATTTTCCGGCTTCATTTCATCATCATCTATAAGTTCCGCGCTGGGTCCAGTGATGGGAAAATCGATTTCACCGGTTTGATTATTGTAATACAACCTAAGTGTTGCAGCAGATGGAGTTTCACCGGCCTGGTCCTTCTCAAAGTCCCAGGTCCACCAGCGGTCAAAATTATGCTGGCGTTTAGATTTGTCTAGGATGGGATGCTGGAGTTCCCGCGCAGTTTCGTAGTCGCGCAGGGCGTTTTGGAGATATGTTTGATTTTCCGGAGAACCAGGTTCTTCACCAAAGACGGTGGCACCAGTATCTCCGGGTAGGACTAGTTCTCTTTTTCTGGGGAGACTTCTGGAGAAGATGGACCAATCAGGTTCCCCTCCTGGTCTACCAACTCTAAGGGCTGCCTGGTCAAGAGCTGACCGAACGCGGGCCTCAAGTTCTGGCCGGTAATGATCTCGTAGTTTGTCCACGAGCGATCTTTCCGCCGCTGCTTCGATCCTTTCACTGTAACGTTCGCCATTGTTGTCCTTTGTCCAATCATTGTGTCGGATTCTTATATTAACATCTTCCCATTCAATTTCAAAGTCGATTCCTTTACCTGGGAATATCTCATTGACGGCTTCGACTATGGTTTGTGCATTGTTTTCGATGTAGGTACGCAAACGTCCTGGAATACTTTTCTGCCACAATGCCTCTTGAGCACCTTTGGTGCCTGGGATATCCTCCCCTTTTTTCGGTTTGACTTCCAAACCGCCCTTCGGCATTGACGAAAATGCTTCCAACAGCTGCCGGGTCCATTCTGGATCTTTGCTTTTTTGTATATTGGCCAATATTCCAGGGTCCACCTGGTCCGGCTTCTTCCGTAACCATCTAAGCAGCTCGGTATTTCCACCTTGAGCAGCCATTTCTGGAGTGGTGACAATCATCCGGATTCCAGGCTTGCCATCTTCCAAAATGGGTTGAAAACCCTGGAAAAGACCCGGATTTAATTGGTTCACTGCCGCCCATATCTTCTGAAGATTATCCCCCTTGGTGATTCGGTCAGTGCCATTTTCCAGAATATCAACTGCAATGCCGTTCCCATCTGCTGCACCCTCAGAAACCGGACGCACCGCCCAGACTTCAGTCTGCTGCGCGAGATATCCCACGATATCTGCATACAGATCCGCTCCTTCCGGGGATGCAAGCAGTGATTCCACCATGGCGGGTGCAGGATCATAACTCTGCCATCCTCCATGCCCATGGACCCGGCCAATATTGACGGTTCCGGCCAGTTCGTTGGCAACATCACCCACCCAGGCCATCACTTGCCGCGTCACCCTGGATTTTTCTGGACCTGGGAGGTTTTCAAATTCCGGGAATTCCACACTTAATGGAGATCCTTCTCCAAAACTCAATTCTGCACTGACACGCTGGATATTTTGGGCAATGGCTTCCGGAACATCCTCACCAGGCGCCCCATAAAGGTCTGACATTGCCATCCAGCCAATCGCCTGGACATCAGGTGCTTCCAATTCAAAATCGATCCCATGATCCAGACCCCATCCAAGACTGATCAATTCATCAGAAATGCGGCGTCCCTGGTTGGCTGCCCATTCATACTGTGTTTCAGACCATCCGCCTTTGGGTTGATCAATTTGCAGTTCATATCCCTTTGGAATTTTATAATATTTATTAATAAACTTCGCATAGGTGTCATCCACAAAACCCATATCCCTGCCAGTGTGAACATCCACCACAAAAGGCGCTCCTGCATCCGGATCTCGGTCATAATAGGTCCGGAATTTGTTCTGCATTGCAGCATCATAGAAATCATGGATTTTTTGACCGGCACCTTTGTCAATCGGCTCTCCTTCTGCAATCTTAACCAGCGGATAATCGGCGGTTCCAGACTGCTGCCTTCCTGGATCATCAAATTTAACTCCACGCCGGACCTGTTCCCGCTGCTTCACATAGGCACGGATGGCTTGACTAGGAGATGCCTGCTGTGAACCTACCAAAAACCCGGATTCCATCTCTGGTGTCAGCTCCGGACCCACGGTACTGAGGAAGGGTTCAATCATTTTGTTGGATCTGTACCATTTGGAAGAGTCCGCAATGCGTTCCGAGGGTAAAACCCCCTCAACTCGGCGTATCCAATCCTTGGTGGTCTGTGGTCCAATCCTTAAAGGTGGCAATAAGACCCCTTTTTTAGGCTGCAGAAGTATAGATTTGTTCTTTGGCGCCCCTGGAAGGGTTGCCTTTTTGTCCAACAGCAGTTTTTTCTTGTTTTGTATCTCCCGATTCTTTCTCTTGGTGGCCCGATCCGCAGCTTCTGCAGAAGGGGTAAGAACCTGTTGGAAATCCCCACCTAATTCTGGTGGAATTTCTGCCCACATTGAGGCTTTCAACCGGGTTAGGGCTTTTTCTGTGGAAGAATCGGAAGCCGGAGGAAGCATAATTGGCGAAAGTGTCGGCGCAGCTGCAACTGGAGGGTCTGCCAGCTCCAATATCGCTTGACCGGGTCCACCCAAAACACGCCGTGCTGCCGTTTTGGATGCAGCCTGCCTTACTGGAGAAATCGGCTTGAGGGTTTCCAGCCCAAATTCCTCTGCAGGGAAAACCAAACCACCGGGTCCAGAAATAGGGATATTTTTGGCTGCTTTCTCGCGTTCTGCATCCGCCTGATTCTGGCGCATTATCGCCTCAACTCCACCTGGTCCGGAAATTTGAATATTTTTTGCCATGTTCAGTTCAGTTGTTCATAAACCGGTTCCAATCCGCCTTCTTCCCACCACTGGGAGCCCTCATCCTCCACTTGGCTCAGAGCAGCAGCTTCCATGCGCTGCTCTTCCGCCCGGAACCACTCCCTGGTCCCGATCATCGGCATCAATGTCTGAGGTGTGTGCAAAAACGCCAATGATTCCCGCCATACATATAACAGTGCATCTGCCGCGTGGTTCTCACAATCTGCCTTCTCGATATACCTCCCTTTCAACATTTCAGTCATATCCCATTCCAAGAGCTCCAGCTCATCAATCAGCTCCTGGTTTTCCGGAACCTCTGCAATCAGGACTTTTCCCTTCTTCAAATCACTGTTCAACAACTCAATGTGGTCATGTTTCTGTCTTTTCTGCGCCGGGAGAATATCCAGTGAATATCGTTTCGACATCTCCTCCACCACCATCTTCCCCAGGCCGCCAGTGTCGGCAACAATCCTTGTGAACTGATACGTTGCATCCAGATACTGAATCTTCTTGGCAATATCCTCTGCAGTGAACCCGGTATATTTTTGAGTCTCCACCACATAAGTCTCCGGAATTTCCTCACTCCAGCAGATGACCACAAACGCGGTGCTGTCAATGAAACCCAAATCCACCCCAAGTGCATAATTCCACTCGACTTCCGGTAGCTCTGCTGCACAGTTCCTCTTTTTATTAAATGCATAAACCAGTGAGTTCTCATCACGCACCCACTGTCCCTCATATTCCCGCCGGAACGTGGCATCCCCCTCATCCCATCCTGCTTCCTCCTTCTTCCTCTCCAGCCATGCAGCTGCACCCGGAAGATGCGGATTTTCTAAAAGGGTCCAGAAATGCTTCTGCCAAGGGGATCGCTCCAACTGATCCATGTCGTAAAAATATCCTGCAGCCGCCGCGCTTGGTGTGCCGAACATCCAGATGCTGCCATCCAGATCCAAACACGCCGGCTCCAAGATATCTTCCACTAAATTCTCCAAGGTTCTGCTCTTTATCGATTGGCATTCATCTATCACACAAAGCTTGTAACGCGGACCCCGGAACTTCTCAATTTCAGACTCATCCTGACATCCGCCCATGATGATCTGACTCCCATTGGGAAATCGCACCGTCAGCTGGTTCTCCAAAAACTCCATCCCAAATCCCCAGCCGCGTTCCAAATCCCTCAATGTGTTCCATACAATCCTTCTCGCATTCTTGATACTTAACGTGATGTAAGGCACCAGCAAATTATCCATCCCCACTGCTGCCGTGATCAATCCCACTGCCGCCAGATGCGTCTTCCCGGCCCTGCGGCTACACCGCGCAAGCTTCTTGTGATAATCTGCTAAAAAGAATTCCCGCTGCTTCGCATGGAGTGATTCCACCAATGCCTCACCCAATCCTGCAAGCTTCGCCCGGACCTGATCCCTAGCCCGCTTTCTTCTTATTGCCTCCTCGACTAGAAGCCTTTGCTCCCTGCTCCACTGCAGATCGTTTGCTGCTTCCCGCCGCGCCCGCTTTTTGGGACTTCCTGCCATCTTCTACTATTTTTGAATCTTCAACCGTTTCCAAAAACTGAACTGCCGATAAAGGGATATACCGCGTATAAACCACCCCCTCAACATCCCTGACTACCTTCACCATATCCTTCTCCAGCGTCAGCGTTGTCTCGGTGCCATTCTTCTCTCCCGACTGAAGTAACTCTGTCGTGCCGCCTGGCATCTGCAAGACACGCATCAGATGGACTTGCTTTAATTCCATATCATCATCCGATAAGGGTTCCATAAAAAATGGACACCCGGCCAATGGCTATACAATGCCGGTGTCCGGTGTGATATCCGTATCTCATCCCCCCACAACCCGGTTTCCCTTAACAACAAACGCCCTATTCCAAACCCGCGGAAAGCATTCTTGACATATATAAAATGTAAACAGTCCGCCTCGCTGCAGCTCCAGCCCCACACCGTGTCCGGGTCCGAGGGGTCACAAGCTAACGCTATGTCGGAATGGGGGATTAGGCTTTTGAGGAGTATGTCGTGGTGGTGAAGGAGGATGGGGCGGGGTATCGGCGCGGTGGTACCCCCCTGCCGGGTGGCCTGGCGTCCGGTTCCCTTTCCCTTAACTTTAACTGATGTATCAGATCTAAGATGTGTAGCCCAGGGGGAGTGATCTGCCACGGCTTTGGTCCAGCTGTCCAGGACCAGGCCGAGTGCTGCATCATCAGGCTCCGGGTTTCGCAGCAATACCGGTATAATTTCCGTTGTGTCCGATCTATACTCAGTCACATCGGCAGTGTTTGCAATGCTTTCCGAGGATCGATCAGAAATATACCGTGATCTTGTACCGTGTTTTGCCGACACTAGGTCAACCCCTTCCAATTGCTCAGTCTCCGGGCGCAACGGTTGTGCAAACCGGAGCGCGTGCTGTGAAGTATCTGAAATCATTGGATTAATTCCAGCCATGACTAGGATGTCTGTGGGTTGTCTGTACCTTCTAGCTGCTTTGCCTGCGGTATTTGCCCGCTCACGGCATTAAGCAGCGTGGGATCTCCGCGTAGCTCATCGAGCAGCTGCGAATCGTTCAAACGACTGAGGTTGATTTGGATGTTGGCCTGGTTTTGGATGTCATTGTTCCAGGTATCCGGGCGGCGGTTTTTGAGGAAGAACTTGGTTGCCTCCAGGTGGCCGGAATCCACCTGTTCCAAGAGGGAAGAGGTGGCCCGCCGAATCCCTTGCGCACATCCGCGCGTTATATTCTCTTCGATCTCAGGATGGTCATGCTTTTTCTGGCTAAACGTATTTGGGTTGATCCCCAGATTCCACGCGATGTCCTGCTCATCGAGGCCGGTCATGGCCATCTGTTCGATATCCTTTAGGATCTCCTCAGTGGGTATCCACTTCTTGCCCATGCTTACAAATCGTTGTGGGGTTTAGCATTCCGCATCCAGGGTTTGGGATGGTTGCCCTGGAGTGCATGGTGATAGCGTATGGCGGATTTCAGCACCCAGTGTGGAACGTACTTTTCTTCCAGGTATCTGTAATCAATGGGTTCGATGTAGTCTAGGTTTTCGTAGGTAGGTTCTGGTTTGAGTCGAGCCATAGCATCCTGCCGTGGTTGGTGCAGCCGGCATCAAGGGAATGATGATGGAGACCCGGCTGCTGAAAGGAAATAACGCCATAAACAAAAGTGAGATTAATGCACGGTTTGTGCGGATGTCAAACTTTTTTTTCAGCCCGGTGCATTTTCGGTAAGGGCGCCGATGAGATCAGTCTTGGTGAAGTATCGTTTCCTTCCGGGCTTGATGGACTTCAGCCTGCCGGATCTGGCCCAGCGTTGGATGGTCCGTTCACAGACGGTGATGTTGAAATTCTTGGCGTAGAATTGTGCAGCCTGTGCGCTGTCGTAGTATTTTTCAATCATGGGTGGTTTCGGTTTGGTGTTGTTGGATGAGCTGTTTGATGTGCAGTCCGGAATCAAATGCTGCGCGGATGGCTTTAGGATCAATGCCTGGGCATTCAGTTTTCGCAGCCATGGTGTAGGCACTGAGGGAGGAGATGCCAGTGGGCGCTGGCTTGGGTTCTTCCCTCGGTGCTTCTGGATTTGTTGCCTGTTTGTTTTCATCCATCCAGGTATACCACTCAGCATCCCTGAGAATATATTTTGCTTTCTTGGCAAATCGTTTCCTTCCCCGGCTGAATTCAGAAGCATAGGCGAAGGCGAATTTGAGCAGATCCTTTTCCACATCATCTCCTCCCCATCCGCTGGAAATGATTTCCTGGTAGAGCAGAAACGCCTCGGCTTTATCCTCGTGCTTTGGGTAGACCTTCCAGAACTTTTCAAACGCCTCAGAATATTCCGGCGCGGCAGTAGTTATTCTTTTCCTTCTTTTTCCTTCTTTTCTTTCTTTACCTTCTTCTGTTGTTGTCGTTGGTTTGTCGTTCGTTTGTTGTTGGTTTGTCGTTGGTTTGTCGTTTGCTTGCGGTTTGTTTGTACTTTCGTCCTCCGGCTTCTTCTGGAATGCCTTCCAATTACTGACCGTGATGAGGGTTCCTTTGTTTGTTGTTCTCACGGAAATCATCTCGCACCCTGCCAGCACCTTTCTGGCATGTCGAATTTGACCCGCGGAAAGGCCATTTTTGGTGCTGTCACGATGCATGGAAGTGATGAATGAACCCTTCTCCAAACAGAATTCTTTCTGGTCCCAAAACACATCATGAGTCTTCCAGGCGGCGCTCTCTAAACAGTGCAGCCAGTATAGCCAAACGGAGGGTTTATTCCGCAGATGATGATCCGAGCTGCTGCGGTAATATTTGAACCAGTCACTCATTTTTCTTTTTCCTTTCGGCTTCCATAAACAGTTTTCTGAGCAGCTTCCGCGGATCATATCGGACACATCCGCGGTGCAGATAATCCGCTTTAAACGGCACCGGATCTTCCTCCTTCGGATTGTATTGCCAGATCGGTTTATTTCTCATCACCCTGCTTCTGATCCGGGTCATCGTATCTGAGCTGCGGCCATCCATCATGCTTCTCAATCTCCAGGCATTCCGGACACGTTATGCTTCCGCCAAGATCACGCCACTCGCGGCCGTCTTTGGTCTGAAACATATATTGGCAGTCATGACATTTCAGCCAGCTCATTTCATTGGTTCCATTAGTTTTACAGTTTCCACATAGGGTTCATCCCTAGCTTTGCTGATGTATTCATCCACGCGGTGCTCCGCTTTAATGCGGCGCTGATAGGTAGAAGGCTTGCGGCCGAAACCATAAGCCACCTGGGCTTTTCTCATTTCCACAACCAGGTCAATAAAGTCTTCACTCATCGTTGCCTTTCTCCAGGTAGAGTTTCCCCGCCGGTGTCAGGCGGCAGCTGAGCTTTGATATCGATCCATTCCCAGGTGCCGTCAGGATGATCGAACCGGATCTTACCTTTGTTCCAACCGCCGCCGTTTCTTCCAAGGCGTTCAGCTCCAACTTGCTTGCCTTTGTGCCATGGAATATTTCCAGGTTTGAAACCAATCTCAGGATGGTCTTTGTTTCTTTGTATCAACATACATCCGCATGACCTGGTTTTATGTTTACCGGTGGCATTGTAAACCGAGTTATACCGGATCTTTTTTTCCTTCCCGCAGCGGCACCGGAAAAGGTACCAGGTGCAGGAATACGGATCGGTGTTGGGAAGCAAGCGGATCGGCGTCAACCAGGTGCCGGGTGCCTCAACTCCAAACCTGACTTTGTTCTTCATAACTCGGCCAAAGCCATCTTTGCATGGTTTACTAAATCCTTAACATCTTCCGGTTTAAACTGTGCCGGCCAGATCACCACTTCACCCTTTTTTAAATGCGCTTCCAGATCTTTTTTCTTTTTAAAACTATCAATCTTTTGCTTTGCTTTTGCCAAAGGTGAATCATCAAATTCAATGGTGACCGTTCCCTCTTTAGTATCAATCTCATAGGTTAAGTTTTCCTCAGAACTCTCCACCAGGTTCTCAGCTGGTTCCGGATCTACTTTAGTTTCCTCCTGGTTTTTCTCTTCATCCATCATTTGTTTTACTTCTTCTGCAGCAGTTTCCAGGCGTCCAACTAAATCCTTATCAACATCAACATCCTCATGGTCAATAAAGTCTCCTTTGTTCTGGTCATATCCCATGTCGCGTGCCTCGTCTTTATCAATCAGACTTGCACTTCCAAAAGCAGCGCGGACGGCTTGCATCACTGCCTTGTTGCGCAGCATCCGTTTGGGAAATTGTCTCCAGGGATCAGTGTTTCTTTTGCACTCATCCATGTACTCCCAAATCACCGGATTATGCTTCCGGTCTGACCTAAAGATCTGACACCCAACGCGCACCAATTCATCCTTATCATTAAAGTCTTCAAACAGCTCAAAACCTTCATAGTTATGATTGCGGTTTGCGACTTCAATAAACCCATCATATCCCACTATCAATTTTACGCCGCCGCCTTTGTTGGGAAAGGCATGGATTTGATCAGAAAAGGGATTCATTCCAAACTGATTAGCAAGGACTAAAAATGCAGTGATGTGTTCATTGTTTACATTCGGTGAAGGCATCACCGTGTGTTTGATAACATTGCGAAATTCTTTATCATCCATTCCTAATTCGGATGCCATCATTTCTGACAATCTTTGTTTGGTTGCAGGAAGGTTTGCTGTTGCTGTGTCCATAATTAATCTCCATTCATTTCAGTTAAAATTTCCACCAGGCTGACCCACCTGGGGATGTTAAGATCACACACATAGGTTTCCGCCTCGGTGCCTCTCGGATGTCGGACGCTGCGGACACTCCACTGATGGCGTGTGTCGCAATTGATCATGGCCGCGTGCGTCCCGGCGCGGTTTAAAATGATAAAGCCCAAAGGTTTTTCTCCCTGGTCAAAGGATGATTTCCCGGTTACTAGAAAATCACTAAACGGATAGTCATACCGGCATGTCCAATCGATAGTTCGCTGCTTCACTTCCAACCGTTTCAAAATGTGCAGATCCCCAAGATCCCGGAAGGCGTCCCGCTGCTGTGGTGTGGGTGCCTTCTGCAATCCATTCATCTGAATGGTCTGACCTAACCGGGTTAAATAAACTGCCACCGCGCAGACTGATTGCTGCGACTTTTCCAGTGCAGCCAGGAAACCCTGGTGCGTCTGTTTGAGATCAATCAATATTTCCCCGCATGTTTTGCCGCATTTTATCTGCGCCAAAATGTGCGCTTTTTTTGGCAAGTTGCTACTTACCATTTACCTTTGGTAAGTTCCCTTACTTGGCAGACTAAATGCAGACTGTCTGCGTTAGTCTGTTATGGCCATTCCAGTTTCCGCCGCATCCATTCTGCGACTTCCAAGTTTTTCTGGTTCCTTCCATATCCTTCCGGCTTGCCGTCACCTAAATACTTTTCCCATTTGATCACCGCCCTGGTCACCATGCCGATGGAGATATCAATCCACTCCTGATCCAGCGGCAGCACGTTCACCTGGTACGGCGGTTCAGTTTCGATCAGGATGTAATAGTATCCGGAGACTTCGTAATCCAACTGGCGCCACACCTCGATTTGCAGCCCCGCCTGGATATAGGTTTTGTAATTGAAGAAGTCTTTGAGCCACGCATCACGTGACCCTTTTCCGAGCTGGCGGGATTTGATATCAACCAGGTCAGTGGAAAAGTCCGCACAGTCCAGATCCGGTCTTGCCTTAACCGGTGTCCGCAGCACCTGACCAAAGCCGGACACTTCCTTCACCGAGTTTTCCAAAAACAGTTTTGCTTCCGGGTGTTTCCAGGCTGCTTCACTGCAGGCTTCCGCCGTCAGAAACTGATGGTGGCGCAGCGGAATTTTGTCCTCACTGACTTCCTGGAAAATCTCCCATTGTTCTTTTCCGGATTTAGTATTGAGCTTTACATCCGGCCCCTTTGCATATTTTTTGTGGAAGGCTTCCGGGTCTTCGGTTGCCTCGTGGATCAGGGTTCCCATAATCATGGCGTCATTGGGTGCCTGCGGATTTTTCTTTTTATAATCTGCATATGCCGGTGAGACTTCGACATCCATCAGATTGTGTGCAGATAACTCCGAGCGTGCATGATACTCGGTCAGATCCAGATCATGGTGCAGCCTGCGCACAGGATTTAAAACGGAACTGAAGTTTTTATCTGCTCCCATGTTTTTGATCTGAGCTGGAAAACCACTTCCTGGACATCTTCAATGCTCCGGACGATGTAATAATGTGATCCAAATGCGGTCACGATTTTCTCAAACTTTAGTTGGTTATCAGTCTGCTTCCCCCTGGCTGCTTTAACTTCCAGCCATGCGGATACCGGGATGCCTTCCACCATGACGGTGAGGTGAATGTCTGCCATGCCGGCGTTGGGTGCAGGACGGTAGCCGCCATCCTTTAGAGGGACGCCGATCACATTGATGCGGAACATCTGCACATGTGGTTGCCACGCGCCCCACTCTAGAATTGACGCCTGGATCATGGCTTCCGGTTCTTTTCTTTTCTTCACACCAAATCCCAGTTTCTTTTTTTAAAATCCTCCATCTCTTTTTCTAGCCGGGTCAGGGTCTTGGTGTGTTCAATCTCAGGAAGGATTTTCTTGGCGATTTTAAAGAAGGTCTGCAGGTCATTGGAGAGATCCCGCATGGCTGCGGTGTGGTCCTCTAAAACTTTTTTTTCACTTTTGTGCATTTTTTTGTATAATTCCCCTTGACCTTATGTCGTTGAGTTGATATAAAGTACATAAAGATTGATTAACGCACATCAAAAGTGCATCTGATGGTACTCATTGTCAACATAAAAAAAGGAACAAAATGAAACTTCATAAGGAAACTTGCTTGAGATGTGACGGTACCGGACGCGTTTGGTTCAGCAGCTTTTTGGCAGGCGTCTGTTTTGGCTGCAAAGGTAAAGGCCATGTGCTTCTGAAAAAAAAGCGTGTGGTTAAAAAAACCAAAACTCGGTTTAAATTATTTATGACCCAGGAAGGTGAACCGGTTCATTGCGCGTGGGGTGATTCAAAAAAACAGGTAGACAAATGGATGAAGCTGCCAGGTGAACGTTGGGTTGAAGAAGTCCCGGTATAAACAATTAATAAAGGAACAAAATGAAAAATCTAAAAGACCTTAAAAATTTTAAAGGGAATCTGCGCGGTGCTGACTTCGGTTTGTTTCCTAAAGACACGCGCAACCATAATTTAAAATCAATTCCCAAACTCTCCCCGGACCAGGTCAATGTTGTTGCCCTCCTGGAATCCAATTCCAAAACTCGTGACCGTCAGGTCATCTGCTCGGTTGCCGATCTCCCTGATACTGATCAGCAAGAATTTATTCACAGTAAAATCCGCCAGATCCGAGAAACTGCTGCGCTAAAGGAAACATCATCAGCAGCCGGTGAAGGGGAACGGACCCTTTCCACACTGATCAAAAAATATCTGGTTGAGGTTGCACCGGAAAAGAAAAGTGCCTGGGACATCCGCGCAAGGCTGACGGTCTGGGAGGAAAAGCTTGGATCAAAGACCCTGGCAGAAATCACACCCGCAGATATCTCCGCCATCAAACGCCAGTTGAATCAGACGCGCAGCGGCGCCACCGTCAACCGGTTCCTCGGTGTTCTCTCCGCGGTTTTCAGCTACGCGATCCGCGAGTTGCACTGGATCGAAACCAATCCCCTTTCCCAGGTTCAAAAATTCAAAGAGAATAATGACCGCATCAGATGGTTAAATGATGAGGAACGCCAGCAGCTGTTTTCCGGTTTGGAAAAATCCGAAAGCCGTGAGTTAAAAGACCTGGTGATTTTCTGCTTGGCAACCGGATGCCGGAAAGGTGAAGCGCTTGGATTGACCTGGGATGATATTGACTTTGAAAACCACAGCATTGAATTCAAATCAGTCCGCCGCCGTGTTCTCTGCTCCGAGGCATCCATCGATGAGAAAACCGGCGAGGTTAATTTATCTTTTAAAAAGAATCAGAACGATGCTGGATTGAAGAATAAATCCAAGATTAAGAAACTTAGTATTGATGATGTGGCGTTTCATCCACTGGTGCTGATATTAATGGAACGCAAATTTGGGCTGCAGTCGGAATCCAATTTTGTTTTCCCGCAAGACCCACGGCACGCGTGGCAGAATTTGATTAAGCGCACCGGGTTAAAGGATTTCAAATTCCATGATCTGCGTCACACCTGTGCATCCTATGCGATCCAGGCGGGCAAGACCCTGCTGGAGGTTGCAGTCCAATTAGGTCACGAGAGTTTGGTCAGTGCGAAACGATATGCGCACCATGATCCACAGGCCAATGTCGGGACCGGTGCTGCGGTGGCATCGCGTTTGTTTTCATCTAATAAATCTCTTTATGAATTAAATAAAGAAGGAACCTTTAATATTGGATGACTGACTTTTGACTGACTTTTGACTG
>VTLG01012261.1_pt1 | contig 35762 bp, 29 predicted proteins | sample 4694571 | NCBI WGS metagenome assembly VTLG01 (sample SAMN12604809, study PRJNA352737) | marine metagenome | biome: ENVO:00000447; feature: ENVO:00000209|ENVO:00000569|ENVO:01000036; material: ENVO:00002151; isolation source: viral sequences binned using virsorter ...
TATACTCATAGGACATAACATAGTACACGATCTAATGTGGATATGGGAATGTGGTTTTAAATATGATGGTCCGGTGTTTGATACTATGCTAGGAGAATATGTATTACAATGTGGTGTAAAGAAAGCTTTGTCTCTTGAGGCATGTGCAGAAAGATATGAATTAGCCACACAAAAACAAGACACACTAAAAGAGTATTTTAGTAAAGGGTATTCTGTTGCAGATATACCAAAAGAAGAATTATCAGAATATTTGTCAGCAGATTTACATGCAACACAACAATTATCAGATGAGATATATAAAAAGTTAAATATGGTTGAGTATTCTAAGTTGATGGACACAGTTGTGTTAACTAACAAAGTTGCTTTAACATTAGCTAAAATATATCAAAAAGGTTTTGCAGTAGATCTAAGTAAATTAGAAGAGGTAAGAGCAGAATTTGAAAGTGAGAAGTTTGAAATAGAGAAACGTCTAAATCTACAAGTTAAGCAACTGATGGGTGATACACCTATTAACTTAAATAGTCCAGAGCAGATGTCTTGGGTTATCTATAGTAGAAAGCCTAAAGATAAAACTACTTGGACACATAACTTTGATTCATACATGAAGACATCAGACTATAAGGAGACAGTTAAGCAGACATCAGATGTTTTGTACAAAACTGTTGCAGTTAAATGTCAAGCTTGTTTTGGATTAGGAACTCAAAGAAAGGTAAGAAAAGATGGAAAACTTTATGTTAAGCAACCTAAATGTATTACTTGTAATGGCAGCGGCTATACTTTTAGTAATAGCACAAAGATAGCAGGATTGAAGTTCTCTGCTCCATCAGCTAAATGGGTAAGTGCTAATGGTTTTAGTGTGAATAAAAAGTTTCTTGATGTATTGCAAGATACGGCTAAGAAATTAAACATGACAGAGGCACTTAACTTTTTATCTGATTTGCAAAGACTATCTGCACTAGATACGTACTTATCATCTTTTGTGCAAGGTATAAAAACTTATGTAAAACCTGATGGTAAATTACACGTAAGACTACTACAACACAGAACATCCACTGGTAGATTTAGTGGTGCAGATCCTAACATGCAGAACATGCCTAGAGGTGGTACGTTTCCTGTAAAGAAAGTATTTGTATCACGTTGGAAAAACGGAAAGATATTGGAGGCAGATTTTGCACAATTGGAATTTAGAGCTGCGGCATTTTTATCACAAGATAAAGTCGCTATTAATGAAGTGTCAACTGGATTTGATGTACATGCGTATACGTCTAAAGTTATCACTGATGCTGGTCAGCCGACAACTAGGCAAGAGGCTAAAGCACATACGTTTGCACCGTTATATGGTGCGACTGGGTTTGGGAGAAGTAAAGCAGAAGCAGCCTACTATGAACACTTCACAGAAAAGTACAAAGGAATCAAGTCATGGCATACCCGATTGGCTAAAGAAGCTCTAGCTACAGGTAAGATAACTACACCTTCAGGTAGGCAGTTTGCATTCCCGGATGTTCACAGACTAATGTCTGGCAAGATAACTAACTTTACGCAGATAAAGAATTATCCTGTACAATCATTTGCTACTGCTGATATTGTACCTTTGATATTAATGTATATTGAAGAGAAGTTAAAGCCTTATGAGTCTTGTGTAGTCAACAGTGTGCATGATTCTATAGTTGTGGATGTACACCCAAATGAAGAAAAAGAAGTATTAGATGTTATAAAAATAACAAATGATAATATGATACCTTTAATAGAAAAAGAGTTTAAAATAGAGTTTAATGTACCATTATTATTAGAGGCAAAAATAGGTTATAATTGGCTTGACACTAAAGATGTTGCGTGATATAACTAGGCACTTATTGAAAGGAGAAAAAATATATGAATGAATTAATTAATATAAATAAAGATAGCTATGCAGATTTAGCTAAAGCTATGGGAATAGCTACAGAGGGTTCTGCAAAGCCAAAGAAGTCTGGTAATTTAAACAGACTAAGAATATGGCATACACCTATAATGGGTCAAGCTGATGTTAATGGTAAAATGGCTAACGTTGAAGTCATTGAGGGTGGAGCATATAGATTAGAGGTTGTAGAAGAAAGTGGTTCTACATTCTATTATGCTAAGAACATAAGTATTCGCCCTTTTATGCAAAGATTTATGTTAAGAAGATACATAGCCAATCTTAATGCAAAAGCTGGTGAACCTAAAGGTACGTTCCATAGAACTATTATGTCTGATAATCTTAATAGTGATTTGAAAGATAACACAGGTAGATTTAACTGTGGTAAACCATCAGGTTACATTGAGGACTTCAAAGCACTAGCACCCGATATGCAAGACTTGATAAGACAAATCAAACGTGTGCGTGTTATATTTGGTGTGGTTACTTTGGATGAACCTACTGATGAAAAGGGTAAGCCTGTAGAATTAGATGATGTTCCTTTTATTTGGGAGATAGATAATAAAGATGCTTTCAAAACTCTAGGAGATAAATTTAATGAGTATGTTAAAAAGTCTAGGTTGCCTATACAACATATGATACATCTTAATGGTACTAAAGCAAATCAGTTACCTAACGGAAGTAGTTTCTACACTCCTATTGCAGAAGTAAACTTTTCGGAGTCTTTTGATGTTACAGAAGAAGACCAAAAATTATTTGGAGACTTTGTTGATTGGATAAAGAACTTCAATGACTACATCTGCAAGGAGTGGGAAGAAAAGGTGGAGTCTAGACAGAATCCTGTTTCTGAAGAGGAGATGGAAACTGTAGAGTCATTCATTGATATTGAGGGTAGTAACTAATGAACCATATCGCTGAACTGAAGTTGCACCAATACATGACTGATGCAGTCAATGGTAAATCTACTATGTCAGATGAAATTATTCATCAAGTAGCCGATGACATAAAAGATGCATTGCAACGTCAGTTTGGTGGTAAGGTTAAAAGAAAAGACTTTACCCTACGCATGTCAAATGTTGGCAGACCCACTTGTCAACTTTGGTACGAGAAGAATAAACCTGAAACTGCTTTACCTAAATCAAATAACTTTATGATGAACATGATGTTAGGAGATATAGTTGAGGCAGTCTTCAAGGGTTTATTAAAAGCTGCCAAAGTAGAATATCAAGAGTCTGATACTGTTACTCTTAAATGTAAGGATGCAGAAGTATCAGGTTCTTATGACTTAGTTATTGATGGAGCAGTTGATGATGTTAAGTCAGCATCTGATTGGTCTTATAGAAATAAATTTGACTCATTTGAAACTGTTAAAGATGGAGATGGTTTTGGATATGTTGGGCAATTAGCTGGTTATGCAAAAGCAGCCAATAAAAAAGTTGGTGGTTGGTGGGTAATCAATAAAGCTAATGGTCATTTTAAATACGTATCAGCAGATGGGTTGGATTTAAAAGAAGAAATAACTAAGATTGAGGATACAGTTACCACTATAAGTAAGAATAAATTTGAGAGGTGTTTTGAACCAGAGACAGAAATGTTTAGAGGTAAACCAACAGGTCATAAAGTATTAAACACTAACTGTAAGTTTTGTGACTATAGATATGATTGTTGGAATTTAACTGATAAACCTGCGGTTATGTCAAAAGCACAAACACCTAAGATTGTTTCTTACGTTGATTTTGTTGATAATGTCTCCTCATAGAGTAAGAAGAGAAGCTATAAAGTATGGGTATAGGAGTGGGTTAGAACATGCTATCTCACTCTACCTAAAAAAATTGAAACATAAGTATGATTATGAGTCAATAAAGATAGAGTGGGAAGATTTAACATATCGCACCTATACTCCAGACTTTATATTAAGTAACGGCATAATTATAGAAACTAAAGGAAGGTTTTTAGCAGCAGACAGAAAAAAACATCTCTGTATAAAAAAACAACATCCTAAATTAGATATAAGATTTGTCTTTACAAATAGTAGAAATAAGCTTAGTAAAGGTGCTAAGTCTAGCTATGCACAATGGTGTATCAAACATGGTTTTAGATACTATGACAGAATTATACCTGAAGATTGGCTAAAAGAAAAAGGTAAAAATAAACACTTGAAATTTATTAAATTTTCAGGTACAAAGATAAGGAGATAATTATGTTAGATAAAAGAAATCCAAACTCATGTTTTATAGAACTAAATCCTATGTGTGATAAAAGCTATTGGACAGGTGAGTTAGAAGTTAATATTATAGCATCTGATAGGAGTACTCTTGACAAAGAAAGTAAAGATAGTCTATTACACCTATCACAATTAGTTGCATCCACTGTGGCTCTCATGGAACAAGATCCTCAGTTAACAATAAGATTAGAGGAGTTTGTAAGATCAGCAGAACGAGACATAAGAGAAAGAAACAAACCTAAAGTTACTAAATCCGTTGAGGGTAATGTTATATCTTTAAATTTTGAGAAGAAAAAATGATGAGACATTTAGCATATATGAAAAAGAAACTTAAAGAAATGGAAGATAAAACAAAGGAGCAGAAAGTGAAATATTTATCAGGTGTAAAAAAACAAGCCCAAGAGCAATCAGATCATAAACAAACTATGGACATGGTAAATAGTCCTGAACATTATAATAAAGCAGGTATTGAGACTATTGATGCTTTAGAGGCTATGTTAACAAAAGGATTTGATTATTATCTACAGGGCAATATAGTTAAGTATATATGGAGATATAGATACAAAAATGGTATTGAAGACTTAAAGAAAGCAGAGTGGTATCTCAAAAAGTTGATTGAGGTCTGCGATGGTAAGAGTTAAAATGATTATATCATTAATTGTTGATGAAGAGGAATACCCTATTCCCTCAGATGGTATGGTTGGACAAGAAATAGAGGACTACTTTATTGATATGGTGCATGAAGTAGATGGTTTAAAAATAAAAACAATAAAAACAGTAACAGAGGAGAAGTGAATGCAAAATTATTTACCCACAGATTATCAAAACTTCATAGCACTCTCTCGCTATGCAAGGTGGAAAGATGATGAACAACGTAGAGAGAATTGGTCAGAAACTGTAGACAGATATATGGATTACATGAGTAATCTTTTATTGTGTACTCGTGGTTATACTATAACAAAAGCATTAAGAGAAAAGTTAACTGAGCATATTATGTCTCTTAGTGTAATGCCAAGTATGAGAGCTTTAATGACGGCAGGTCCTGCACTAGATAGGTGTCACGTAGGTGGATACAACTGTAGCTATATACCTGTAGATAGTCCACGTAGTTTTGATGAATGTATGTATATACTTATGTGTGGTACAGGTGTAGGTTTCTCTGTTGAACGTGAGAACATAGACAAGTTACCTATAGTCAATGAACACTTTGAAGATAGCACTACTATCATCTCTGTTGCAGATAGCAGACCCGGATGGGCAAAAGCATTAAGAGAACTTATTGCAATGTTATATGTAGGACAAGTACCTAAATGGGATGTGTCACAAGTTAGACCTGCAGGTGCAAGATTAAAAACATTTGGTGGTAGAGCATCTGGTCCTGCACCATTAGTTGAACTATTTCAATTTTGTATACAAAAATTTAAAGCAGCAAAAGGTAGAAGATTATTTCCAATAGAGTGTCACGACATTATGTGTAAGATAGGTGAAGTTGTAGTTGTTGGTGGTGTCAGACGTTCTGCTCTTATTTCTTTATCTAACTTAGGTGATGATCAAATGCGTCATGCTAAGTCTGGACAATGGTGGGAAAATGAAGGTCAAAGAGCATTAGCTAACAACTCTGTAGCATTTAAAGGTAAGCCTGAGATGGGTACGTTTATGAGAGAATGGACATCTCTATATGAATCTAAGTCAGGTGAACGTGGTATATTTAATAGAAAAGCTGCTAAAGTAAAAGCAGCAGAGAATGGCAGAAGAGATGTAGACCATGAGTTTGGTTGTAATCCATGTAGTGAGATTATACTTAGACCTTATCAGTTCTGCAATCTTACTGAAGTTGTTGCACGTGAAACGGATGATCTAAAAACTCTTACTGAAAAAGTACGCATGGCTACTATATTAGGTACATTTCAATCTACGTTAACTAACTTTAAATACTTACGTAAAATATGGAAAGACAATACAGAAGAAGAGAGACTGTTAGGTGTATCTTTAACTGGTATTTTAGATTGTCCTATTTGGACAGAAGAAATATTAATTATATTAAAAGAAGTAGCAATAGAAACTAATAAAAAGATTGCTGAAGACTTGGGCATACCTCAATCAACTGCTATAACTTGCATCAAACCTAGTGGTACAGTTAGTCAATTAGTTGACAGTGCTAGTGGTATTCATGCTAGACATAATGATTACTATATCAGAACTGTACGTGGTGATAACAAAGACCCACTCACACAGTTTATGAAAGAGAGTGGCATCCCTAGTGAGCCTGATGTAATGAAGCCTGAAAGTACAACTGTGTTTAGCTTTCCTATGAAGTCACCTACAGGTGCTATTACTAGAACAAAAATGTCAGCTATACAACAATTAGAATATTGGTTGATGTTTCAAAGACATTGGTGTGAGCATAAACCCTCTGTTACTATATCCGTTAAAGAAGATGAGTGGATGGATGTAGGAGCATGGGTGTATAAAAACTTTGATGAGGTATCAGGCATATCCTTCTTACCTTTCAGTGATCATACATATGCACAAGCACCTTATCAAGATGTAGAAAGAGAAGAATACTTAGAGCTAAAACAAATCATGCCTAAGTCTATTGATTGGTCAAAGTTAGCAGAATATGAAAAAGAGGATACCACTAGTGGTGGCAGAGAACTAGCTTGTACTGCTGATGCGTGTGAAATGGTTGACATACAGGCTAGTTAATGTTAGAAAGTGGTGAGTTATTATGGTGGCAATGGTGGTTATTAATAGCCATTACCATCAACACCATGATTAATATGATCGTGTTCTTTAAAGGTAGAAAGTTACACATACGAGAGTTACTACATTTAAAACCAAAAAGGAGAAGTAAATGAAAGAGATGATAATACAAGCATTAAAAACTAAGTTACTAGGCGAGATGAATAGTCACATAGCTAATATAGAAGTTATGTCAACTAATCCTGTTGGTGTTGGAGACCACCCAACTATAATTGACACTATAGATAAAGAGTTGGCGGCATTAGATAGTGCTAATGGTAAGCTAAATGTTCTGATAAAATATATAGAAAAGGCTAAACCTGAAGAGCCTAAAAAGGAAAAGAAATGACGCATCATGCAAAATTTTATGTACCCAAAAAAGATGAGGAGTACGTAACACCCTTTGGTCCTATAATGGGATATAAAAAACTGTCACCTAGCTTTGTTAAAAAGATGAACACTCTTATGAAAATGGAGCTAGATGATTGGTCAGATAATCTTGTTGGTAAAGTAAAACAAGAATTAAGATTTACCACAGAGATAGAGTCTTTATGGTTGAAAGAAGTTTCTGCCTTTATAGGTAGATTTCATTCTTATGCAGAACATAGAAATTCTTTTGGTGTTAAGTCATTAGACACAGAAAACAATAATTATGGTATACAAGTTATATCAGGTTGGTTTGTGCGTCAGTTTGAAAATGAATACAATCCACTTCACATACATACAGGGTCTCGTATGTCTTGTGTAGGATATTTAGCTTTGCCTGATGGGATTGAAAAAGAATGGGAAGAAGATTATAAAGATCATCATCCTGCAAATGGACACATACAATTTGCTCATGGCACACCGTCAGGTTATAGTAATACAAATTTTATGGTCAAACCACAAGTAGGTGACTTTTACATATTCCCTGCTGAATTATTTCATTGTGTGTATCCATTTAAAACAAAAGGAGAACGTAGGTCTTTCAGTGTAAACTTTAGTTTCATAGAAGTGCCTAAAGAGAAACAATCAAAACAACTTCCATAAGGAGAATATGACATGCAGAAAAAAAATAAAAAATTTAAAACTAGACAAGAGAGAGGATTAGGCAAATATGATGCTCCTCTTAGTTTGCAATTCAATCAAGGTTTTAGTGCATTTAAAAGAAAAAAATTAGTCAACCCTTTTAATGACATGACTATGCAATCAAGAGAATGGCAAAGAGGTTTTAATTCTGCTTACTACATGCAATTAGAGAGGACTAAAAATGTTGAGGCTAGAAGAAGAGGCGAGAAAATACATGAAAGATAAGTTGTTTATAAAAGAAGTAATGACTGCTGATTTTTATGAAGAACGAGCAAGTATAACTGCTATTTACCCAAAAGAAAAAGCCTTAGAGTATTTAGCTCTAGGCTTAACAAGTGAGGCTGGGGAAGTTGCAGGTAAAGTGAAGAAACTTATACGTGATGGCAAAGGCGATAAGAAAGCTATTGCATCAGAGATAGGTGACGTACTTTGGTATTGTGCTATGTTAGCAAAAGAAACTAAAGTTCCTTTGAATGATATTATGAAAGATAACTTGAAGAAGTTATATAGCAGAAAAGAAAGAGGAACATTACAAGGGTCTGGCGATAACAGATAAATCTATAGGCATAGATTATTCACGGACTATACCATAGTCTATGCCTATTTGCATCAACATGCCATAGTCATCATTTTCTATTTGTTGATTTGGGTACAATTGTCTAAACTTTTGCTCTATGAGATCTCTATCAATACCCCTTAATCTAAAATATCTAGCTTTTTCTTTTCTTATAACATCTACTGGTGTGTCATAATCTTTTGCTCTTAGTACTTCTTTAACAGCCTCTGAACGTATAGATTGTATATTTGTCCTTAATAACTTTTCTTTTAGATAATCATTTTCTAAATTATTATATTCCTCACTGTTAACTAAATTAGTTATATGATGCTCGACAGCTTGAGCAACTAATTGTCTTGCTTCTCTATTTCCTACATTATCTTTAATTTTTACAGGAGCTACTTCAAAATAATCAAGGCGAAACCTATCCATTTCCTTTTGTGCAATTGACTTTTTTTCTACAGGTGTTAATCCTGTTATTTGTCTAAAAAAAGGCATTACATTTCTTATACCTGTAGTTTTGTATGGCGAAGTTTGAGATAGTCTACTTGGTAATGTATAATAACTTGTTATAAATCCTTCTCCATCTGCATGTGCTTCCATAGGGAATGACCTAGTTGCTTGTTTTAATAAGTAAGGTAAAAACTGAACATCTGTATTATCAGCAAGTAATCTAGTGTCTGGGTCTACCACAGCAACTGCATCTTTAATCATACCAGCTCCAACTGTGTATGTACTTAAATAGTTTCCTATAAATTTAGCTGCAACTTGTTTATCTCCAGATTCATCGCCTTCAGTAAATATTTTAACAATCTCGTCTACAAACTGTAAGCCTGTACCTGCCCTAGACAAGCCTCCAGATAAAGCCTCTGTTATTTCTCTAGTTTTTATATTTCCAGTTACCTTATCATTATCATGTAATCTAAAATTTTCTAGACCTATAGTGTTTTTCATAAATTTTGTTAATTCACCATTAGGTCTGCCTAGTTGATATAAAGCATCTGCGGCAAAAGCATAAGCCATAAAAGGTCCTAAAGAGGCTCTCGCATCAAATGTACCATGACCAAAAGGATTCTTATATTCATAAGCACCTGTGTTCTCATCACCAAGATTGTGTCGCATACCAAAAAAAGCACCCAACATTGTTAATCCTGTCATTTGTTTTCCTAGTTTTTCAGGTACACTAGCTTTATTTAATATACCAGCCCAATCAAACAAACCAAATATAGGAGCATGTTCATAAGTAAATCTAAATTGATTAACTACATACCTAGGAAAGGGAACAAAAGCAGAACCTAGCTGACTACTTCCCATTTGAATAAAACCATCAGCAAATGTATTAAAAGCACCCGTTTTACCTCTAAATCTACCAGTTTGATATGTGAAATCTAAAGCCTTTTCCATAGCTCCGGCTAATCTTTTATCATTTATTTGACTAAAAGGATCATTTTTAAATTTACCTTTAGATATTAAATCACTTAAACCATTTATACTTTCGTCTTTATCAATAGAACCATCTTTTCTATATACCTTAAATACACCCTCTACATCTGCATTAATCAATTTATCTATTTCTCTAGAAAATATAGCAGATTTAAATACATTATCACTAAGAGTATTTAATGTATTAAACATTCTAGCAGTTTTTAACATTCTACCTGACTCATCACCTACAGAAACTCCTATGTCTCCTAGTTCTCTAAATAATTGTTTGGATAAATCTGAGTTCCCTAGTTTAGGGTCTTTAAAAATTCTAGTTAATATTGCAGTATCTATTCCTTGCATGGCAAAAACCATATCTTTTAATAGAAAGGATTGTCCAGCTGCTCTTAATTGAGCCGAACCTTCTTTTGAAGCAACTTCTGCTGCTTTTGCAAGTATAGGGTCAGAGTTATTTTTATGATATTTACCATATGCTTTATTGGCAAGACCTTGCCCTAAATTATTTAAACCATACACATAATTGCGTAGATAACCACTTGTAGTGTTTCTAACAGTAGTAGCTAATTGAACAGTCATAAAACCAACACGAGTTTTATTTAAGGCTCTAAAAAATTCACCTGTTTTGTTTAATATTAAACCCTTGTCTGTCCTATCATGCAATGCTTTTTTAGCGGCTTCAGCAGTATCTCCTAATGTTATTAAAGCTGCGTCTAGCTTTGTTATATCCTCAAACATTTTTTTAGATTCTGCTTTAGATATAACACCTACTGTTTGTAAACCTCTTCCATATCCTGATATTTCAGCGGCATACAATGCACCAAACTCTGTAGCACTAAGATTATGTTGTTTTAATATACCTAAAAAATTATCAGTACTTAATGCACCACTAGCTATACCCCTAGCTATACGAGATGTCATTCTTTCTTCTAAATCTTCTTTACTTCCTTTTACTACCTTAACTGCTTTATCACCAACGTATTTTACCCTATTTGGAACTGCATCTATTACTTCAGACGCAGCAGAGGCAACATTTCTTAGAATTTTTTCATCTAAACTTAACACAGTGCCTTGTTCTGGAGCATTGTCTAACTTTAATCTTTTACCTACGTTCATATTAAAGTTACCAACTGTTTCGTCTAAAGATTTTTTTAATGTATTTGCTACAACTTTTGCAACTCTAGTTTTTAAATCTTTACCTTTTCCAAATTTCTGACTGCTAATAGTTTTGTATACATGGTCTATTTCACCTTTGCGTTTATTTACCTGCTTTAATGCAGCTTGTTCTGCTACGTTGCTAACAAATGCTTTACGTGAACCTATGCCTCCACCTAATATACCTCCGGGAACACCACCTAATACACCACCTAATGCCACTCTACCTAAATCTATTTCATCTTTATCTTCATCAGTGGTAACACGAGTTTGTTCTTGAGCAGCAACAGTTCCTGCAGCTGATAAGGCATCAACAGAACCAGCACCAATAGCAGTTTTATAACCACCACCTATAAATGCTTGTTTAGCAGTTGCAAACTTACCCATGTTTTCAGTGCCTTTTTGTAAAGCTTTCTTGGTCATCTTACCACCACTAGCTTTAGCACCATTTTTTATTATCTCTTTGATACCATACTTTATACCTTGTTGAGCTGCTAATGTTCCTGCTTTACCTGCACCAAAAGAAAAGGCAGAGGCATATGTTGACGGAGCAGTAAATACACCACCTAAATAGTCTGTTACAGTTTCTGCTGTAAAGTCTGTGTCTTGATTCTCAAAAGTTTTCATAAGTCTGCCCATACGAGCTAAACCTTCATCATCACCGTTTTTCTCATATTCTTGTGCTAAATACATATCACGCACAGCAGTAACCTCATTCACGTTCTGATAACGGAAATGTTCTAGGTATCTGTCATATATATCTTCATCATTGTCTGATTGATAATCTTCTCTGTCATACAAAAATTGTTTTGCATCATAGATAAAGTCTGTATCATTTATAAGGTTTTCTCTATTTAATTCTTCTTTGGATAATTCTGTGTAAGACATTTTATTTAACCTTGTTGCGTCAATTGTTTAAATACTTTTTTAGCCTCTGTTCTTCCCTCTGGACCGTCTTTAATGTTATTTTCTTCCATATAAGATTTTATAAAATTTCTTTCTACAGCCATAATTCTACTTGGTGCTAGTTTAGGAAATTGCTTTTTTAACGCTTTAAGCTCATTGACATAAGTTTGAGATGAACTTAGTTTTCCTACATCAACCTTTGTTCTACTGTCGGGAAATTTTGGTGGAAAATCTTTAGGGTTTACTTTGGACATGTCATCATATGTAAAAAGGTCTTCCTTTGCCACAGTTAATCTATACACACCATTTATATTAGTTGCTGTTAATTTTTTATTTTGTGTCATAGCTTTTAGTACTTCTTGAATATAAGACTGATCATCTTCTAAATTTCCTTTTCTAGCAGATTCCTCCATCCAATCCATATAGTAGTTTACGGCTTTATTTGTTAAGTTTAATTGTTCATCTTTAGCTCCACTTGATATGTATTTACCAAATTCATCTTGCTTCATATTAATCTTATTAATAGTGTGATAATTTTTATATAAAATACCTTGAGTCGTGTTAAAAGTCGTGGCATCCATAGCTTTATTTTTTCTCATGGCTCTTGTTATACCTTCAGTAACATCAATCATTTCTTTGATATTACCTTCCATTTTAGGAGTTAGTGTGCCATCTCTTTCTGCATTAGCTAACATAGTTACAAGTCTAGCTTTCTCTTCTATTGGATTTTCTTTTATTCCTAATATTAAAGGGTCAATTCTACCTTTTAAGGCAGGAGGCAAATCAATAGTTTCTTCATTAATATCTATACCTCTAGCTTTGATTAAAGCTTCTGCTCTAGTAGATATTTCAGAACTTACATTATCTTTTTTATCAAAAAAATTAACTTTCATAAGTCCAACCTTTGCAGACTCACCCAATTTAGATGCATCAGGAATAGCCATTGGAGTAACGGTACTTTTTGTTAAAGCACTTAATGTTATAGGAGTTGCTTTGCCTGTTTGATCAGCAAGTAAAGACTTTGTAGGATGTTTACCATACATTCTAAATGCTTTATTATAATCTTGAGCTAATTCAAAAGCACCATCTATACCTTTTAAGTTTATTAATGTTTGGGCTGCTTGTAATGCTTGAGGATGTTTAATTCCTTGCTCACCACCCATGTTAGCGGCAATGTTCTCAACAATTTTTTTATTTTCTTTATACATCTTGTCAAATTCTTTTTTGCTTTCAACAGCACCTTTGTATGTCTCAATAACTAAATTGTCTATATTATCTTGAGTACGTTTTCTATCTTCTCTTATTCCTTCAGCGGCAGATTTAGCAACACCACCAATAAGACCTTTACCAAAATCAGTATCTAAACCTAATGATTTTCCTAAACTACCTAAAAATGCCATTAACCTCTCCTTGCCATTAAACCTTTGGGTTCTTCTTCAGTAGGCATCGCCTCTTCTTGTGGCTGTTCTGTAGGCATTGGCTCTTCTTGCTGTACTTGTTGCATAGTCATGCCTTCATCCATATCCTCTGATTCACCTATCTCAGCTTTCATATCCTCAATAATTTTATTAAGCATAGACGGTCTTGCCTCTTTTTGCATATCCATACCTGTTACATAATCTACGTCAGCAGAGTCTCCTATAAGTGCCATAACCTCTACTAATATAGGTATCATTAACATACCTACATCAACTGTATGTAATCCTTCCATAACACTAGCTAACTGCATGGTGTTTGCTACTGTTGTTAAAGGCACGTTCATTGCCATCACATCAAGTAATTTATTTTTAAATTCAGGACTAGACATCTTTTCTATGTAGTAATCAGCAGCCTCATCTACAGTAACGTAAGTAGGAGGTGTCTGCCAAGGTCTAGCACCTAGTTCATGGGTCATCCCCATTCCCGGAATAGGTCTATCAAAAGATGTTTCGTCAAGCTGTTTCATTTAAGCCATTCCTCTTTTTATTTTGTTTTCTTATATACATTTGTATTTCTTTAGCTCTTATAATAGGTTGTTTATCATCTTCTTTTGCATCAACAGGTGTAAAATTACTTTTCTTACTCATCATACCATTGGTTTTTGGTTTTTCTGGTACTTCTGACGGAAGTTGCAGTCTTTGCATATTACTTATTATTCTTCTTGCTGGTGCTGTCATCATTTTAAAATAACCCCCTTACTATTTCTTTTCCAATCTCTCCAATTAAGTCACCTACTGCTCCACCTGCCGCAGAATCATTTTTCATTTGTTGTGCCTCTTTTAGTGCATCAGCATCTAATTGTGATATAGCTAATTTATTAATTCTGTCTAGTTGGTTGTCTGCACTAGTCCATGCCCATTCCATAGTGTCACTATAGTAAGACCAAAGATTGTCATAGGCTTCCTTAGAAATATCTAACACAGCATTAGCATTTAATTCATTGGCTCTATTAATTGCCGCAGTATCTGCTGTAGCGACTTCTCTTCTCCACACTGCATTGTTTTGAGCAATAGCTAGTTGGTTAGTTGCGTTGTATTGATCACGTTGATTGTTCATCTCTGCATTAAATCTCTCTACAACATTAGCTTGACCTGCGTTAAATTGAGCTTGTGCATTAGCTTGTGAAGCATTGAATTGAGATGTCTGCGATGCTAGATTAGCAAAAAATTGATCTGTTTGATTTTTGGATGTTGCGTTAAACTGTGATGCGGCATTTTCTGCAGCTTGATCAGTAAACAATGATTGTACTCTTTGTTGAGTTTTAAATACATCTGTTTGTTGTCTATTGGATAAGTTAGCCATTTCTGTGTCTAAGAAAGTCTGAGCATTTTTAACGGCAGCTTGTTGTCTGTTATTTAAATTGGCAGTATCTAAGTTTGCGAGAGCTGCTGCTTCAGCCATAACTAATGCTTGACTATTATTTAAGTTTGCTAGATTCATAGTGTTTACAGCACGACTATTTTCCATAGCTATGTTTTGTTCTGCTGTAAAGTTTTGATTAGCTACGTCACTTATTTTAGAGGCATTTTGTACTCTTGCTTGAAATGCTTGGTCAAACTCTTGTCCTATAAATGTAGCACGTTGCTCTGCGGCTAACATTGCTCTTGCTTGTCTGTTAGATAAGTTCTGTGCTTCAAAACTAGCCATTGTCTGAGCATCGGCTTGTGCAATAGGAAGTGCTGATTCTAATGCACCTTGTATCATGGCTTGTCCTGCCATTGACGATGCACCCATTCCTCTAGCTGCCATCTGTGCTTGAACACCTCTTAATGCTCCAGCCGCCCAAGGTGGTGGGTTGTTAGCATCAAAGCCTTCAGTTAAAGTTTTAAGTTGTCCTTGTACTGTAGCTTTTTCTGATGGTGTAGCTTGAGCTGCTTCTATTTGTTCAGCAAACTTAGCAGCTTTCTCAGCATCTGCTGCACCACTAATTAATTCACCGTCTTGTATTTCTCTTTGTACAGGATTCTCTAGTAGATGTGCCTTACCTTGAGCAGCTTCTAAATTTCCTACACTAGACTCTGTTTGTTGAGCAGCGATAACTTTAGTTTTAGGATCATTAGGGTCTAGTTGAGCTGCGTTTAGAGCATCTAATGCCGTATTAACACCCGGACCTGATTTAGCTGCTGTTGTAAGATTAGCATCTACTGCTACTGTTGGGTCTGCTTTTGTAGTATCTGCTTTAGCAGTATCTACATCTACATCTCCTTCAACTTGCCCTATGCCCTTATCACCTCTAGGGTCTATTAACTGATCAGGCATAACTTGTGTACCTACAGGTATAGTTGTGCCTCCCTCTGGTAATCCGGGAGTTTCTAACATCTTAGTTGATACATCTCCTATTGTATCACCCTCTTCATAATTTGTTTGAGGAACATCAGCTTGAGGTAGTTGTCTTGATCTTGTTGGAGGTAGGTCAGTAGGCATTCGGTGGTCACGAATATCTCCTATAGGCATATTGTCTATTGGCATAGTGTCAAAAATTGGTTGAGTAGGCATTGTTGTAAATTCTCCTCCACCGGGAGGAGGCATAACAGGCAGAGTTACTTCTGGATTATCACCCAGTTTAGGTTTACCCGTGCCACCACCAACACTCATCCTACGTACAGAACCACCACGAGCCATCTCTTGTGCCTTACTTCTATACACAATCATCTCACGTTCTTTGTCAGGGTTTGCTTTTAGGTACTCATCAAAATTTTCCATATTACCTGCATAACCCATGCGAGTAGCTATCTTTTGTAATCCTTGTGGTTTAAATCCTTTAAATACTGCCATTATTTAATACTCAACACTCTATCTAATTTGTCTTCTAATCTATGCAATGCTTCCATGACTCTGCCAAGATCTTGTCTGACATCATCTTTTGTTGCATACTCTTCTCTCGTTTTGTTTAATAATATTTGGATACGTTTAACTTCTTGAAACATTTTATTAAATGCCCAACCAAATGGAACTACGACCATTGTTAAAATTATGTTCCAAAACAACATTGCGTCAATTTCCATAATAGTTACCTTTTCCTTATATTATACCACATTTTGCTAATTTAGTCAATGTTTTATGCCTCATCGGGAAAATCATATATGGGTGCGTTACCTGTTGGGTTACCATCACTGTCTACTGGCACAACAAACAAGGCTTTAAATTCATTTAAGTTACTGCAATTATTTATGTTAGTTTCTATTGTATCACAAGCAGTTCTAACTTTGTCTCTGTATGTAGAAGTTGCACTAGCTATCGCAGTTCCTTTTTCTGCTTTTCTAGTTACTTGCCAATCTGATTTTGATAACAGACTATTAGCAGTTTGTTTTGTTTGCTCTATCCATAAGTACTTTAAACCTCGCTGAATCATTTGTTTACCTGTTCTTATGTCAATAACTGCTTTTCCGTTGTCATCAACTACATTCACATCTGATAATTTTTTTTCTACATCTACTGCGTCATAAAATCTATTGTCAAAAGTTTTTACAACTGGATCATCTTCCCAAGTTAAACCTTTAGCTTTTTTTTGTTCATCTGTCCAAATGCTCCAATTAGTAGGGTGTCTTATATTATTATCATCTACCCAGCTTTTACCATTATAAATTGGAGTACCATCACTTTTTTTCCAAACCATATTTATCTCCTATCTTGCATTAGCATATTTAAATGGTTGATCAGCAAAAGCCATAAACACAAAATTAGCTCCAGCTCTATTAGCCTCTGTTCCATTATCTCTTATTTTAAACCCGTTACTTAAAAAATCACAATAATTATAATCTTGATAAGTTGTAGTTTCAGTTGCTCTTAAAAACCCTGTGGGGTTTGGATCTAACACTTGACTATATATATGCCAATGACTTGCATTAGGAGAACATTTTGTCATAACAAATAAAGGTCTAAATCCACAATAGACAAATGAACCATCTGTACTTCCGTTACCCGTAAAACTACCAAACTTTGAAAAACCCTCTACCTCTGTCCAACAATAAGCAACCATGCCACCATCTGAATTTGTGTGTCTTCTTGATCCCACAGAGAATACTGCTGATGTAGGTGCAGTGTCATTCCAAAATCCTGAACCATCATATGTTGCGTTATTGCCTGACACTGAAGCCATAATAAGTGTATCTGTTTCTGGAGCAGTCGTATTTTCATGGTGAAAACTTGCACCATCATTTGCATTTAAAGGTATGGTGACTATCCACTGTGGAGCAGAGCCTAAACCATGTGCTACAGTTGATGCAGTTCCATTATTTCCAGTGCTATCACCAGTATAAGTTACAATGCTAAATCCTGCTGTTGTGTTTGCTTGACAAACACTATCTATTGAACCCACACCAGTAGCACTTGCATCATTTGTCAGAGTTGCAGTTCCACCATTTGCTTTCCAATTAAATGTATAATAAACACTTGAACTGGCATTATGATTAGCTCCTGTGCCTACTCTAAATCCATTTGAATTAAATGCTTTAATTCCAGTATTATCATTATTTACCCCTGCACCTATGTCTAAAAATAAATCCAAATGCACACCTCTAGCTGAGTCTGTGGCAAAATTTCGTGTAGATGCACTATCACGAAATGTCCAAATTAAATCAGGTTTGAAACTTAAACTAGTGCCTTTGGTATTACTTGTTGCAGTACTGACTATAACAGAACTCTCCTCACTTTGACTTCCATCACCTATATCAGTGTTGTCACTTCCAGTTCCAGTGTATTTTAAATAATCAAAATAATCACTTGCTTGTGTATCAGAATTAGGACCTATTATTGGTTCAGCCATATTTTTTGTGCAAAGTGCCAAACAATTTGTAGGAACTGGATAATTAAAAGTGCCAATGTCATTTGCATCTCTATAAGTGTCTGCAGGAGTTTCATTACCATTAAAAGTACCATCTGTGCCAAAGTTAAAAGTAAAAGAAGAATCATAACCTCCATAAGCGACCCAATCACCTTCAGTTAAATCTATGGTGGTTATAGGATTTGCACCAGTTGATGGATTACCCGTATTACCACTTGCATTTTTTAAGTAAGTTCCATTTCTGTGAATAAAAAATTTACCATCAGGTAAAATTGCAAATCCTGCTACGTCACCTGCAGAAAAAGCAGTATTACCACTTGTTAAATCTATTCTATTAGTAGTTTCTGAACCTAATATATCTACATATAGAGATTGAGTAGTCATGGCTTTTACTTGAAAGGTATATCCTCCTGCATCATTGTAACCACCATTATTATTATTTACACCACTGTCTCCAACAAGACCAAAATAACATCTTGAGGCATCAATAACATCCAATCTTACTTCAAAGTAAACACCACCTTCTGATGCTATTTGATTGATAGCCATAGTACCAAAATTATTTGTAGCATTACCACCTGATACTACTTTTAAATTTCCTTCACTAAAAGTAGATACATAATTGACTTGTCCAAATCTTCTACCTACAGAGTTCATGGTGCAAAAGTTATTTTCTGGAGAATCTGGTATATTAGAATCTGTTGCAGCAAAACCAGTCGGTGTCCAATGATGATTATTACCACTTGAATCATCACCTATATTAGTTGGATTTGAAACATCTCCACTTGAAGTTGATGTTCCAGTTCCTTTAAAGTCAAGTCTATAACCCCAATTCCCATGACTTCCAGTATATTCTTTAGCTATCCAAACACCATTTTTAAATTCACCAAAAGAGTTTATGTTAAAGGAGGTGTTTGCTGTACCACTAGTATCAGAAAAAAATGACAATCCATCTACGTAATTCCACTCTGCCATGTAGCCATTAAATCTAGAATTAACATCACCTGTTCCACCACCACTTCCACTATCATCAGTATATGTGCCTTGATAACCACCAATTCTTTCTACTGTTGATCCTGCATTTCCAGTTTGATAATAGCCAAACGCATGATCGTGATTTTGACCACTTGACGGATTGCTATCGGTAGGAGCAGCATCAAATACTGTTTCTTTAACTCCATTAATAAAAAGTTGCACTCTATTAGTTGCAGTTGCTTGAGTAGAATCAAATGCCCAAACAACATGATACCAAGCACTAGGATCTCTTAATAGTCTCTTTGAAATAACACTCATTGTGTTACTGTCTCCGATATACTCTATTACTTGAAGTCTATCACCATTGAGTAAAAGTGAAAATATATCTGCAACTCCACCACCAGAACCTTTAGTCCAAAAATATGGACTTCCGGTATCTAGGTCACCTTTCATCCACCAACTAAAAACTGCTTTTCTTCTACTAGCTGATGGATCACTTGTCATTTTTCTCCACAAAGTAGTATGTTCACTACGACCATTAAATTTAAGTGATTGAGTTGCAAGACCATTATAAAACTCTTGTCCGGGATTAGCAAACCAAAATGAACCTGCACCTGTCATATATTAAGCCTCTGCAAATGCTAGTTGAGCAGCACCAAGATGAATCTTGCCGTCTGCTTGTACAAAATAAGGTACAATATCTATAGAACTAGCTGCCGTGCTTAGTGTAATTGATGTTGCACCTGCTACAAAATATCTGTCATCAGCATGTGATAATGTTCTACTACCTGTACCGTCTTGTATAAATACAAATATGCCTGATTGCCCTGCGACTTCATCTCCCGGATCAGTCAATACTAAATCACCTGTTAGTGTCCATATAAAGTTAGTATATTGAGAAAAGTCAGGAGCAGTGCTTCCACTAACACTCGTATTAGTATTTGTATTAGGTACATTACCTTGATTAAATACTATAGCTGTACCATTTCCTGCATCAGATGATATGCTATCTAATGCAATGCTACCAACGTTAGTGATATCATTCTCACCACAATCTAAACCTGCTGCGAGAGTAATGCCTCCACCATCTGCTATAGTTATAGCATCATCTCCATCTGTAAAAGCAATCTTAGTTGTTTGCACTTCTCCGGGAACATTTATACCTGCTGCTGCATCTAGTATCTTCATATTAGTTGCATCACCATGATCAGTAAAAACTAAATCTTTACCGTTTGTTGCAAGTTTAATTGTTACATCTCCAGAGTTACCTTCTGTAAATCTTAATACCTCTGATCCTGCATCTTTAAATACAAATATACCAGTGTGAGCATCTAAATTTAAAGCATCTCCTGAATCAATAGTTATTGGATTAGCTGCGATGGTTACACCTGTAGTGCCATCGTGTGTTAATGTAGCATCGCTACCAGCACCTAATGAAAGAACAGCAGAATCTGATAATAATTTTAAATCATTTCCAATTACAGCATCTTTAATTACACTTAATCCACCAGTAGATACTAACGCACCATCATTATTGGTTGTTGCTTCTGTTGAATCAGTAGTGATTATTCTTCCACTAGTAGATATTGCACCACTACCTATTGTTCCATTTACAGTTAATGCACCATTGCCTAGTGTTAATAAATCTGTATCATTTGCTCCACCTATAGTTCCACTAGATTTAATTACAATATCATCAGCAACTGTTAGTAATCCCGCAGAACTTAAAGACATTTTTTCTGCCGCCGCTTCTGACGCACCTGTTAAAAATGAAAGTTTAGTGGCATTATTTGAGGCACTAAAGTCTCCCTCTGACACTGCTTCAATACCTGCCGCAACTAAAATAGCATCTGTTCCCGCACCCTCGTCAGGTGCTTTAAAGAATATTGAACCTAAAACATCATCTGCAGCTATATCATTATCACCTGCATGAAAAGAAAAGCTAGGTTCTTTACCATCTCCTGTTCCTACATGTTTAAGTATAAGACCATCATCAGCAACATGAGTAAGTGTTATTTCTTGGTCATTACCAAATTGTATTGTTGCACCATCTGCGAGAAACAAGTCAGAAAATTCAGCAGAAGCAGAACCGAGTGTAGCACCGTCTGCACTAGAAGGTACAATAGATGTGCCTACTGTTGCTGTGTTTAACACTGGACTAGTTAATGTTTTGTTTGTTAATGTTTGTGTAATAGTTGTAGAAACTATATCTGATGTAGTAGTAACATCAGTACCGTGACTTGGTATTCTTAGTGTGTTAGCAGCGTCTTCAGAGTGTGGTGCCGCTATAATTTTTTGTCCATGACTATTATTTTCACAGTTAAATTGTATTGTACCCGGATTTGTATTACCTTTTATTGTTACATGACCAGTACCATTTGGTGCAAGGTCAATATCAGCATTTGATGTGGTAACAATATCTGCACCATTCATGTCTAAATCGCCACCTAGTTGAGGTGTAGTATCGTCTACTACGTTAGCTAAAGCAGCACCTGATACTGCTAATCCTGCTACTATTGCACTTCTTGCAATCTTTTTAAGACCACCACCTGAAGTGTCTACTGCAATAAATACATCATCATTTGCCACTGTTGATATTTCAGATAAGTCACCGACTGCTGTAGGATTAAAGTTTGCACCATCTGCAATAAGTAAATGACCTGCGGTATTTGTACCCATAGTCAAATCATCACCTGATATAGTTAAGTCACCTGCAAGTGTTGCATTAGCTCCTGAAAAAGTTAATGCAGTTGTAGTACCCGACTTAATTATTAAATTACCTGATGAATTAGTTAATGAACCAAACGTTGTTCCAGCGTCTTTTAAAAATACATCTCCACCATCGGCATCAAGAATGATATCATCTGCTGTATCTAATATTAAATCGCCTGTATCATTTACAATATAAGAGTTAGTTCCACCATGATATAAGTTTAAATCTTCACCTGCACCTATAGTTAATCTACCTGTTGCACTGTCACCTGTTAAATCATCTGCATCAGAGTCAACATCTATTTTAATTACACCACCTGAAGTTATATTTGCCGTGGCAGTATCAATAGCACCTGACGCAATAGTTCCTGCAAAAGTTGCATTAGCACCACTAAATGTCAAGGCAGTGGTAGTGCCTGATTTAATTATTAAGTTACCACTAGTATTTGTAGCACTACCAAATGTTGTTCCAGCATCTTTAAAGAATATGTCTCCACCATCTGCATCTAAAGTTATATCACCAGCAGTATCAATTAATACCGTACCATCTGCTATTACGTCTAGTTGTCCGTCTGTGCTTGAATGAATATATATACCTGTGTCTCTGAATTGTAGCTTTTCAGTAGTAGCCATAAGGATGTCATCACTAAATTCAAAGTAATCTTCATCTTCCATCCATTTTAAAACACCATCTGTTGTTTCACCATCAAATGTAACTATAACGTCTTGTCCTGTTGTTCCTGCACCTATAGTAACTGTGTTAACAGCTAGTGCAGATATAGGACCACCCTCACCTTCAGTACCATCGTGAGTATGTCCTGTACTTGCGGCAAAAGCAGCTAATATTTGATCAAACTCATTATTGGTATGAGCTGCAGTAATAACGTCTCCGTCTGTGTATGTTTCTTGTCTAGTGTATGAATCACCCATTTATCTTCTAGCTCCTAATTGATATTCTAACTGAAAACCTTTTAATGAATATGGTGCTGTTGCACCACCGTCATTTACTCTTAATGCCACAGCAAATCCTGAACCTTCTACTGATTGTCTTACTAACGGCTGTGTAGAACCACCATATGTAGGTGTTCCATAAACTGATGTACCATATATAGCAACAACATCTGTTGAGTCTAACGGATATGCTGCGGGTCTAGGTGAGTCTTTGTCTTCATAATCATATCTTACAAATAAATCAGCATCTACTGCTGCTTCAGGTTGATAATTAACAATAACTCTTTGCATATGTTTTCTTATACCGGGATCATTAAATGTTAAATCAGGACTTCTATATCTGCCTAATATATTTGTACCATCAAAAGTATTACCTTGTTCTTGCCTATAAATATAGCCTGTAGAATATGCACCATGTAAAACTATGACATTTCCCTCTGATACAAAACTATCTGTACAAGCTGGTCTCATTCCTACTAATTCTGAAAATTCAAATTTAGTTCCTTTAAGAACACATATGATACCTTTAGTTTGATTTTCAGCTACAGTAGATTTAGTAAAAAATATTCTGTATTGTGTTTTATCAGTTATCACTACAGATTCAAACTCTGATGCATCAGCTATATTATCATTAAATATAGATTGCACACTAGAACTTATAGTTCCTAATTCAACGTCACCAATTCTAGCTGTACCAGCAACTGTTCTTAAACCATCAGGTCCTAAGAATATTAAGTCACCTGCAAATTCTTGAATTGTATCACCATTAACACATCCTATATCTCTTGTTACATCTGATACTGAAAAGTTAAGACCTGAACTTCCTGTTAATTTAAATATTCTTGTTTCACAAAATATAAATAAGTTGTCACGGAAAACTTTAAGTCCTGTTATTTCATCGTCAACTTTAAAACTACCTGCTCCAATGGCTACTGAAAAAGAACCTTCTTGGAACGGAGCAGAAAATACTACTTCTTGTTTGTTTGCACTCATGCCTGCAAAAAACATATGATTTTTAAATGCAGCAACGTGCTTTGCACCTGTTACAGCAGAAGGTTTTAAGTCAGAAACTATTGCACCAGCCTCGTGTGCTACGGCAGTACTAGTAACTGCTCTAGTTACTCCTGTAAAAGTTGTAGCTGTTTTACCCGTATATGTAAATATCTCTGTTCCTATTATTACAGAACCACTACTAGCAAATGCAGAAGTATCAGCTACTGTAAGAGTTCCTGAACCTGTCATACCATCGCCTGATGCAATTACAGCCGCTAAGACTGTTTGCTCTCCTGTTCCTGCACTAGTTACAGCAATGTCAGTTGCCGCTAAACTAGAATTAAATACAGTTGGTGCGTTAGTTCCATCAGCTACAATTATCTTATCTGTGCCATCAAAGTTAAATCTTTCAAAATTATATTTACCAGCACTTGTTCTTCCACTATCTATTGTATTCCATGCCTCTGATAAAACATCATCTAAAGCATGAGCCGCGGCTGATGTAGTACCTGTTGCTCTAGTTACTCCTGTGAATGTGGTAGCTGTTTTACCTGTATATGTAAAAGTCTCAGAGTTAAGTTGAATTGTACCACTTGAGCTAAAACCATCTGTGCTGTCTGCTGTAATAGTTGACGAACCTGTCATACTTGTTCCAGAAGCTATTGCAACAGCTAATTTAGTAGAGGCAGAGCTAAATATTGATGTGCCTCTAGCGGCTAAAACATTATTACCAAAAGTTGCTACCATAAGTGTTTTTTCAGAAGCACTTGCTGTAAAAGGCACAATAGCATTTATATATCTATTAAAGCCGTTTATTCTTCTATAACCACCTTCAACGGCAGGCTCAAAGTTTTTTAACTCTAAAGCTTCTCCGGGTTGCATCATAAATGTAGATTTGTTTAGAACTAATCCTCCCTCACAGTTAAATGCTGAAGGTACTGTTTGAGATTGATCTGCCATTATACTGACCTTATATCTATGCTACCCGAACTACCTATTCCTCTTCTAGGTATAAAGGTTGACCGTAAATATGAAAATTTATTAACGAGTAAAGTTTGCATATTTTTTATACCTTGTTCAAATCTTTGCATGTTAAGTTGATACTGTTGAGTTTCACCTCTATACTGATATACAAATGCTGTAGCACCATCTACAATTACTGGTGCAAATCTATCAGGTATAGTTGTTGTATCTCCGTGTGCTGATAAATCACTAGGGAACGTGTAGTAATCAAACTTTATTACATATGATTTGTTGGGAAAAGGATATAATAAATAATTATTATCAGGTGTTCTTACCACGTATTCAGGAACACCACCGTTGTCAAACTGTGCTACTGTAACACCACTTGCTATTGAAGCCGCTGTTGTACTTGCCGCACCTCTTGTGCATCCTGTAAATGTAGTGCTTGTAGTTCCTGTATAGGTTATTGATTCATTAGCTATGACTATAGTTCCTGCACTATCAAATCCTGATGTGCTAGAAACAGTTATAGTTGTAACACTATCTGTGTGTGTTGTACTAGTAGTTGTAGTACTTATTTCATCTTCTTGATTTACAACTCTATTTATATAATCATTATAATCAAGTATTCCTAATTTATATCCACCGTTTCCTAAATCACTATCTTTAACTATTCTAAATGTATTATAGTCTACTGTTTTAGTAGATGTAGGTAAACTATATCTAACAACACCTGCTGTTAACGTTTTAGTTTCAGTTGCGTGATTAAATGGATAATTAAACTCTCGCTGATTAATAAACCTTATTGATTCATTAACTGCGTTTTGACATTGAACTTGTATACCTCTAGCACTAGAAAAGGTTGTAGAAGTCAATGAAACCTCATTCAACCTTGCTATTACTTTATTTGTTAGTGTTAGATAAGTTTCTGCCATAATAATCCCTATAAGTGTAGGAGAGCAAGTTGCCCTGCTCCCCTAGAAAAAAGTTTAAGCCAATGTATCTCGGTCTACCTCGTTGGCTGCCAAGTCACCTTGGTCATCAACGTTCATAACGACAGCAAACATTCTTAGTTTACCACCAGTTGTAGTACCAGTCATTGCTTGAATTTCAATATCAATAGTATCAGAAGTACCACCAATAAGAACAGGAGTTTGTCCTGCCTTAAATGCGTAGTCACCTACTGATGCACCATCAAAATCAAAACCGTCAACAAAGTTATCTAAGTCACCACCAGTAACACCAAAGTCAAAGTCAGTGTCTGTAGAAGTACCTGCGTGAGCTTCAGTAACTTCTAGACCTGCTGCTAAGATCAAAGTATTAGCTGGAATAGTTAAACCCGGAATAACATCGTTGGCTGCTAGAGCAGTACCTTTATCAGTAACAGCAGTTGCTAAGTTTAGCTCATGCTGAATCATGTAAGGTTGCCTTCCTCTAGCACTATTACCTCTTGCTGGAGAAGTAGTATTATCACCTAAAGCCATAATTAAATCTCCTTATGCTATATTATAAATTGCAGTCACGATTGCTTCAGGGCGAAGAATCTTTCTGCCATACAAATGCATACCACGAACAATATCTGCAAAAGAATCAGGGTCTCTATAAGTCTCTGTCTTATTGATTTGCTCGGCAGTTGCTACTGATGAACTATGACCAGCTACAATAATACCATAGTTAGAAGTATTAGATGCAGCCGCAGTTGCAGGACCAGTTCCCACGGCGGGAAGATTATTGGATTGATATACCTTAAAACCGTGTAAGCTATTTAATACTAATCCATTTTGAAGTCCAGTTCCACCCCAATCTGCTTGGAATAATCTTGAATCTTCATCTTTTAGCATTTCAATAAATACAGGGTCAAGTACAAGCCAACGACCATTAGTGTCTACATTCTGCTGATCTAGCTTTCTTGCCATTCTTGCAATCACAGTTAATGGGAAAGTGCTACCTGCGGCAGGAGTAGCATCAGTTGCTCCACCTGTTCTAGGTTGAATAATAATACTATTACTTGCACTTCCTGCAGTTCCTGAACCATCAGTAAAGTCAGAGGCATCTAACTTCATTGAAGATAATAGTTCGTCAGAACCTGCTGTAGATACTGCCTTTACACCATTAACTGATGTATTAGCTGTATCTGCTGTACCGTGTATTGCTGATTGCTTGAAACCTGACATATAACCAAGTACGTCTTGGTCAAATTGGTCAGCAAGTCTATAAGCTGCTCTATCAGATGCTAACTGTTGAAAGTTAATATGAGAGTGAGCCTCTTCAATATCATCCACTTTAAATGCAAAGTAGTTAGCTTTGTCAATAGTAAGTGAAAACTCTTCATCGTCAAGGTCTTGAGGAGTAATAGTAGTTCCTCTAGAATATGCCTTAACTGTAATCTCTGGCTCTTTAATAACCTTAACGGAATCGCCCATATTTGCAATTTCACCAAAGTAATCATTATTGGTGATTGCTTCAACAACAGAACCCTTACGGAATGCAAGTTGTACCTGTTTGCTGTAAATAATAGGACTAAAATTACCGTTAGGGAGGTTACCATAGCCAGCCGCTGCTGTAAATGCCATTTTTATCTCCTTTAACATTTATCTAATGTGCATATAGTTATGCACTATCTTTTAGTCATTTTACTTTATAAGGACCATTCATGCGTTGAGGTTGTACATAAAGATAGCTAATCTTCTGTAGGCTCACATAATTGGGTAGTCTATTAAAGTCGTGTAGATGTAGTATAAGTGTCCAAAAGGGGTTACACTACACCTCTAGTTATCTATAGTTATACTTAGATTTAAAACTTTGTCAAGCTTTTATCTAGCATTACCAGAGACATCATAAATAAAGTTACCACTACGGATAGCTTCCATTATACTTTCTGATTTTTTCTCATACTCTTTAGCACTCATTTTTTGAACTGCTGACTCACGGATTTTGTTACTACTCCCTTCAGCATCAATATTTGTTCTTGTGCTTTGAGTATTAACTGCTTTAGCAGCAGCCTTATCACTCTTTGTCTTAGTTCCCTTGTTAATACCTCTATCTGCTTTGTAGAGATCAATTGCTCTTGCTGCTGATCTTGCATCATTATCATTCTCATATAGTGCGTCTTGTACCCATTTAGGCTGTTCTTCTGCCCATTCGTGAAAGTCATCACTTTCTCTTATATCTGTAAAGTCTGGATGTAGCGACAATAATTGTGCTTCAGCTTTATCTTTTACAGCATTATGTTGCATTTCATCTATTTGCTTAACACGTTCTTCTAAAGCTTTAGATTGCTCCATAGCTTTCTTCATAGCTATTGTTTCTACAATCTTTGCAACATCAGGATAATCTTTTGCCCATGCCTCTATATCTTCATCAGACTTTGGCAATTTCATTTCTTTCTTAGTAGCTTGTTCTAACTGAGCCTTTAACTCATTTAGCTGATTTTGAAATTGCTTTTCTTTCTCTTGGGTATGTCTGCGTAAATCTCCGTATCGCTTCTTAAAAGTTTTTTCTTCAGCAGAAGTCGGTTCTGCTTCACTTTCCTCTTTCTCCTCGCTAGTCTCTTTTGAACCTTTTTGCTCTTCAATGAGCCTTGCAAGTTCTTCTTCATCTTTCTTTAGTCTCTCTTCTTGAGAATAAGGTCTGCTTATAAATGCTTTTTTAGTTGGTGTAGCATCTTTCACCATTACGTCTTTAGCTGGTTCTGCCATTTTATTTCTCCTAGGGTTAACGTAGCCATGTTGGGGGTTAAGTAAGCTAGTTCTAAATGGGGATTACTTTTTAGAAGCTAATCCACCTCGCTTCATCTTCTTTGGTTTAGAAGGTTTATTACGTGTTATTAATGAACCTTTATAGGTAGCACCATATCCACCACCATATCCTGTAGCATCAGAAAAACTGCTTCCGGGGTCTTCTTCTGAACCTACATCATCTACGGAGGTATCTTGCTGTGAAGAGCTTATTCCACTATCGCTAGGCGAATCATCATAACCTATTCCAACAGGATCGTCATAGACAATGCCACCCTCAACTTGTGTACCTTTGTCACTTCCAAAATATTTTGTATCATCATCGCCTACTCCAGTCATAGGTTCATCACCAATCTTCTGTGAGGTAATTCTTTCTGCTCTTTTTTCTTGTTCTTTAGTAAACTGAGAATCTTTTATGTTTTGAGCTATTTGTTCAGGTGTAGTACCTAAGTTTGATAATTCTTCATAAGTTAAATCTCCAGCATCAAAGTTTTCCATAGCAGATAGTGTTTTTGCTAAATCATTTGCACTGTCGCTTGTTATACTTGTCCTCTTCACACCTTTTCTATCTGTAATGGTTTTAGCATTTTGATAAACTGAGGCTGGAACATTCTTCACTACACCACCAACAGGTCTTCCATTTTTATCAAGAGTTTGAAAGTTAAATGTTGTGCCTTTAGGATAATTACCAGTAATACCACCAGCGATCATTTTACCCATAGTTATAACATTTATACCCATATCTTTTGGTGGATTGACACTAAAAGCAAAAGACTTAGCACCTGTTACTCTTCCATCAGGTCCTATTGAACCACCTAAACTTACAACAGATTGAGAATCTCTTGGATCGCTGTCACCACTCTCTTGCTCTACACGTGCTGTTTTAGTTTTTGTAGTCTGTGTTTTAGCTGTGTCTACCTTTTCTGTCTTTGGTTTATATCCTTCAGGTATTGTAAACCCAGTCATAACTTTACCATTTTTAAATGGAACTTGTATTTCTGCACCAGCATCATTTACATACGTTCTGTATTCATCTGCTGCACCTGCCTCTTTAAATAGTTGGGCAAAAGACAATTTACCTTTTTTACCAGCTTCTTGTGACCCATATTTAAATCCACCTACAGGTGGTGCAGTTGGTATTGGTGGTGGTGTATATTTTTTAGTAGGTTGTGTTCTAGTTGCTGTATTGCCAAAGTTAGATGCTCTACTTCCTAACTGTTGAGTAGCTGTTGTTGTTCCAGCAAAGCCTGTAGCTGCGTGAATTACCCCACCTTCTGCCATTTCTTTTTCATCACTATTATACTCTTCATCTTCATCCATGTCAAGGTCTGTCATATCAAAAGGTAAATCATCAGGCATTGTGGCTTCATCACTATTACCCATCTGACCCATATCTTCCATAGCTTTAAGACCTTGTTTAGCTTCTTGTCTCATTTGCATAAGTTTCTCTAGACCAATATATCTAACTACATCCGCAGGAAATACAAACTCACCCTCACTTAATTGTGCAGGTATATCGTCTCTGACTTCTTCTTGTGTTGAACCCGGAGGAACATCATTGCCTGATATAGGATCTACTGTGTTACCCTCATCTTTGAGTCCACCATCTTCAAACATTTCCATTTGACCACTTATATTGCCACCTTTAGCTTTTGCTTGTTTCGCTGTAGTAAATGCTTTAATGAACTCAATCATTTCATCACGATTTATTTTCTCTTTAACAAGAGACCCTACTAAACCTGCTTCCACTAATGCATCTCGCAGTTCTATTGGATCAGAGATTTCTTGTTCTTTTCTTTTCTCTAAATTTGGCATATTATTGTTCCTTTATGTTAGCTACTATATCAACGTCTTGATCCAACGTCTTATCAGGTTGCCCTCTGTACACATTATATCGGCTAGGCTTTATACTTCTAAATATTCTTTCTTTAGTTTCTGCGTCAAAGTCTTGATTAGGTTTTAAAACACCCTTTTCTCTTGCCTCTTTTACTTTTTGAGCATATATATCTTGGTCATTTTGTACTTTTCTAGCTTGTTTTTCACCTATAACATTTTCATACATTATATGTGCTTGTTTTTCCATTATGTTTTTATTTCTAACTTGACGTTCTAGCACAAGACGTTGACTTATATAATACAAAAAGTCATCATTTTTAACAAGATTACTAATTAATTGTTCTTCATCTTTAGTAAATTTAACAGTTTTGAGATTGTAACTTTCATAATTTTTAGTAGAATCAACTATAAGCTCTCCCCTATCAGTTATTTTAGGATACTGATCCACAGGCACAGGTTTATAAAATTGTTTTGTTCCTTGTTTTGCGTCAGCAAATGTTTTATTAAATTTTATAAGCATTAATTTATTTACAGCAGAATCAAAGTTTTCATTAATTTCTAAAAAACCTTTTCCGAGTTTCTGTTCACCTATTGAATAATTAAAAAAACCATCTGTGTCGGTAAAATCATCTTTTAAAATTTTATTTTCTTTAGCTATGTTATCTACTAGATCTACATATGCAGCACCAAATTCTGTTTTTTCATTGTATAAAAAGTCTTCAGGTGCAGCTCCTGTAGGATGACCTTCTCTTCTTTGGATTGCGTGTTGTATCTCGTGCAATAAATCACTTTTGACTTCATTAAGTTTACCACTAGATACAAATATAGTTTCTACTTCACCATTTCTAGCATATATAGCTCTTGTACCACTGTTTCTAAATTTTTCTATTTGTTTTTCATCAAAGCCTCTTTCTTTGACATAAGTATCAAAGTTTTTAACTCTTATATCTTTTAATATACCATACTGAATTTCTTTTGTATTTGCTGTTCTTTTTCTTAAATTAGAAGCTAAATCAGGATATTGATTATATAAATCTTTAAAGTTTAATACTTCTTCTAATCTAAGACCCTCTGTAGGTAAGTTATCTGCATTGAAAAAATCACGTTTACTTATTACATTTATTTTAGGATTAGATAAAAGTCCTACGTTTAATTGAGCATCAGCAGTTGGTATTTTATATTTTAAAAAACCCTCTGCATCTCTATACGCACCTGTCATATAATACATATTGTCTTTAATTTCATTAGGTATTTTATCTTTGCTTTTATAAAGCTTTAATGCCCTATTCTCCATTTCAACATAATCAGCTTGTCCTTTTTTTCCTGCTACTGTATTACCACCTACTTCATTTAAATTTATAGTAGGTTTACTAAAAGTATCTACTTCAGGAACTTTTGGAATAGCACCTATGTTAGCACCTTGTGGTTGTAGCTTTGCAGTTTTAAGAGAGGCTGTAACTTCATCTAATAAATTTAAAGCATTTTTAGATAACTTAACAACATTTTTTGCAATAGGAGCATAGAAAGCCGGTGACATCATTTCACCAGCAATTTGATCTGGATTATTAGGATCAGACTTTATACCTATAGCTTTTATTAATTCTTCAAACCCGGGTCTTCCTGCATATTCATTAATTGTTTTAAGTCCGTCTGCTGCATTAGCTAAATTTGGAAATAAAGCAGATAATAATTCATCATTATTTACAAACTGACTTGTTTCATTTACTAAAGATATTGCATCAGATGGAAGTGCCGCACTACCTATTGCCATGCCTGTCATGTGTGATTTTATTCTTTCGTCTGCATCAGGTGCATCAACAAAGACTTTGCCTTCACCTCTGTCTTCTGCACGTAACTTACGTTGAACTTTTTCAAAACCTGAAGGCATTTTAGTTGTAGTATCATCTATATAGCTACTGCCTAACATCTCATCCATTTGTTCATTTACATTAGCCATTGTTTGAGTTTACTTCATCCCTAAGTCTTTTTAGTCTGCGTAATAATGCAACAGCACCTTGTGCTCTATGCATTGTAATAGTATTATCTGTTTGTTCTAATAGCTTATGTTGTTGTGCTATTAGGTAGTCAACGTAATCACTGAAGCTGTTCAGGAGCTTGAGGTTGTTGACCAGCGGCTTGAGGCTGCTGAGTATTTGCTGTTGGTTGCTGTTGTTGTTGCTGTTGTTGTCCATTTTGAGGTCTTCCTGTAAATCCTTGTTCACCCGGAGTTGGTGCTACTCCAGTGCCAATAGTTGCTCCTCCTGCCCCCGTGGGGTCCATAGGGTCTGTACCCGCAGGTGGTTGCTGTTGTTGCTGACTGTCTAGGGGTGCTTGGAATTGTTTCATAAGCTCTGCTTGTAAAGAGGCTTCATCCATGTTGTTTGTAACTTTGTCTGGGTCTAAGTCCATAGCTTTTGCTATCTCTCTGATAACATACTGAAACTTAGCAAAAGGTGCAAGAACAGGATTAGATGCTACTTGTAAGAACTGCATGAGTCTTTGACTTCTAACTTCATTAGCCATTAGACTTTCTGTTCCACGTGCCTTAACCTCTAAGTCACCTTTTATATTTTTATCATAATCAAACTGCATATTAAATCTAAATAATCCTTCACCTAAAGGTTTAAGTAAATAATCATCTACGTTTTTAATAACAGTTTTTATGCTACCACTTGCTGCATTCATAAGCATTGATATACCACTAGCAGTTCTACCTACTCCTGATACACCCGTTTGTCCATGTGCAAATGATGGCAGTCCTGTACTTTCATCTGCTAGTTGTCTAGCTTTGTCAAACAGTTGTAAATTTTCTTGTGACACATTTGGAAACTTAGTGCCAAATATAGCTTGACCCGGTGCTCCACCTTGTCTTCTAAATACTTTTCCCGGATATACAGATAAGTCTTGACCCGGAACTAAATTTGTTTCATCTACTTCTATAAGTAAATTACCTGATAATACTGCGTTGTCTACTGACATTCTCATAAAACCATTCATAAGAGTTTGAGTATCATCCATGTTTTCAGCAATACCTACACCAAAGAATGAATATGGATTCAATTCATATGGTGCAGCCATGTATGGAATTGTTGATGGCTTGAAAGGATTAAGAACCATTCTTAGTAATTTGCCATTGCATATCCATACATTAACTTGTAACTCGTCTAACTTCTCTAATTCTTTTGGTATCTCTACTTCTTGATCTAATAACATTGCAGTATCACACATACCCCAATACTCAAGAACTTCAAATCTCTCTATTCCATGTTCAGGTGCATAGTCAGATAAATCATCTTCCCATGACTCTTTTGTATAGTTCTCACCTTCAGCTATGGCAGCCTCTATAACTTCACCTCTAAAATGAGGTCTCTTTTTTAAGGCTCTTAATTGAGAACGTGACATCTTATGTCTTTCAATCACGTATTGTGCTTCATCCATATTATTTGCATCAGGATCTGGATAAAAGTTCCAAACAGATACATGAGATACTTGTGGCACAGTTTTTAATGTAGGATCATATTCGCCTTCTTCATCCCAACTAGGATATTCTTTGTCAACAGCGAAAGGTCCTTTCATAACACCTGTTCCAAATAATGCCATCTCAAAAGCTGTGCTACGTAAATGTTTACTTGCTCCAGACTCTTCTAATTGGTCGTGGATTTTCTTTTCCATATTTTTTGCCGCAACCATCGCAGGACTAAACGTAACTGATGTGGTAGTTTTACCAGCTTCTGCTTTAAGGTTTTCAACATCTTTAAGCTTGTCTTCCAAAGGACCAAGCATACCCTCCAAAGTTTTTGCAGTAGCACCTTTAGGTAAGTCTCTACCATCTCCTTTAAAGCCATAAGGTGAGGTTGATAAACTAGTGCTTCCACGAAGTTCTTCAGGTTCTTTAGGATCAAAACTAACATCTTTCACTACTCCTTCTGGTAGTTCCGTAGGGTCTACACTTAACGGAAATCTATTGTTAGCAAATAAAACATCAACAATTTGCCCATAGGCTGCTAATGTTTTTGTCTTTGTTACTTTAATAAATACACGAGATTTTTCAGCTTCAGTAAATTGTACATCTGAGCCATATAAACCTCTATAATTTCTGTAGGCTCTTAGCCATCTTTGTTCATCTAGTTCTCTGTAATCGTCTGCACGGTAATATCTTTCCATAACAAATGGTATTATGTTTGTAGTATTTACATCAGTAGTATTTGTGTCTTCAGAATCCTCTAGTGATACTGCTTCACTTTCTACTATTATTTCTTCATTTTCATCCATGTTATATCCTTAATATCCAAATGTAGCATCTGCTACTGGCATAGAGTGTGTTGGAACACCTCTTGGGTCATAGTCAAATAAGCTAAACCGTGGTCTTGACATTATACCATATCTTAATGCATCATACAAGTGATCTTCTGATAATGTGTCAATATCTTCAGGATTCTTCTTATCAATAGGCAAAGATGGCAATTGTGAGGTTACATTAACGCAGTTATTAAAAAACACTAATCTTGGTTCTTCTGTAAACTCATCTACTTGTAAACGTCTATGTATCTCGTTTTTACCTGCTACACGACTGCCTTTACTTCTGTCTGATGGTCTCCATCTGCACCCTCTTTGTATCATTTGTTCTGCTAATGAAGGTCCTGTATCTCCACGTTTATGCCATAAAGAGCTATCTAATACTCCATATCTCATGCCACCATCATTCTCTTCTAGCTCTAATATCATATCTGCCAAATCTGTGGCAAGGACTTTGCTAACATAGAGTTCTCTGTAGACAATAATTTGTTCAGATGGTGATACAGCAAACCAAAGAACACCAGACTTACTACCATAACCATAATCACATGATCTAAACTTAACCCAATTACTTGGTATAGCAAAAGGCTCAACAACGTGAATATTCCTATCAAACTCAGTAAATGCAGCACCTTCCTTAATATCCCAATCGCCATCAAGTAATTGCCTTCTTTGTTGTTCAGGTAATGATAATAACATTGCCTCGTAATCCCCTTGCTTTGCAAGGTAAGGATTGTCTGATAATCGTGCAGGGATAAATCTCCTTTTAAATAAAGGTTTACCAGCCTTTGCATGTCCTGCTGGGTATCTAAGCACTTCTGTTGTTTCAATATCTGTAGCATCAAACGAGTTTCCATATGGAGCTGGGTCTATAAACATTTTTTTAACCCAGTGATGACCTCTACCTCCCGGGTTTGTTGTTGCTCTCATAAATATTGGTAAGTCTGTTGCTACTGACCTCAATCTAGAACGCATATAATTCCATGCGTATGGTGTTGCCCATTGTGTTAATTCATCAAAGCCTATCCAACTAAATGCTAAACCTTGATATC